>SAMEA3663006__coassemble_362_pt1 | contig 21518 bp, 21 predicted proteins | sample SAMEA3663006__metabat2_low_PE_028 | metagenome-assembled genome bin SAMEA3663006 (sample SAMEA3663006) | pig gut metagenome | biome: pig gut; feature: pig-associated habitat; material: faeces | place: France | collected 2012
AAGATAAATAGTATTATAAATAATAAAATAAATAATTTAATAATAAATGAATTAATAAATAATAATAAAAAAATACATTTAACTACAATTAATATGTAGTTTTTTTATTTCTAAAAAAGGAAATAAAGTATTTTTATCGAATGATATAAGTAGGGAGGTAAAAGATGAAGAAAATTGTATTTGTATTATTTTTATTATTTATTATGAATGATGTTAATGCGAAGACAATCTATGGTCCTTATAGTGAGTATTCTTCATTTAGTGATGAAGAAGTTGTAAAGACAGATACTGTAGATGTAGTAAAAAAGAAATTTTATCATGCATATAAAGAAGTAGAACAGATTACTTATAGTGAGGAAGGAAGTGAAGATTTAGAATACAAATTAGTTAATGATAAATGGGTTAATGAAAGACCAGAATTTTTTAGTGAAACTAAAACAAAATATACTTATAAATATCCTAAAAAAAGATCAATTTCAATGATGACTGTTGGTGAACCTGGAGATGCTAGAATTGAATTTTTTATAGTAAAACAAGGTGATCACGTAATGTATCATGGTAAAATGCCTGAATTTAAAGATAAAAAAGTAATGCTAGATGATAGTTATGGCTATGATGATTTGAGTATTTTAATTGATATTACTGGTGAAATAAAAGGTAAAATTTGCTTAGTAATAGAAGATGGTATTGATTCATATGTTTATTCTTGTTTTAATAAAACTCAAGAATTAAATCATGTTGATTTCTCTGAATATTTTAGAGATGTTTATAAGACTGTAGATGATATTAATGATGTAAAAGGAGAAATCGTTAAAGAAGAAACTTCTTATTTAGCACAAAAAAAATTATATAAACATGTCAAAGTTGAACGTGTTTATGAAGACTTATATTTAGAATCAAGTGATGAATATAAATTAGATTATGATGATTATAAATATATGTATAGTAAAAGGACTAGGGATAAAATAGATATACAAGATGATATTGTTATAACTAGTTATGATGATGAATTAAGTAAATTTGTAAGTGAAGATATAAAATATGTTACAAATATGAATAAATTAATTAATGGCAAGTATGATGTTACTTTTATAACACCTTATGGTAATTATAAAACTAATGTTATTGTTGATATTAAAGATAACTATAAATTATTATTAAATGAACAACAAAAAAAATTAGAATTAATGTATGATGCTTATGTTGATGCTTCCTATTTAGTTGAAAAGAAGAATCAAGAAATTAAAGATGTTATTAATAGTAGTAATGACGAATATATTTTAGAAGAATATGAAAAATGTAAATCATTACTTGAAGAAGAAAAAAATAAAAAATTAGATTTTAATGAAAATAAACAAAATAAAAATATTTTGATGATTTTATTTACAATTTCTATGAGTATAGGACTTTTTATTAAAAAGTTTGTCTAGTTTTGTCGAAATTGTTTAATATAGATTGTATATATGATAAAGTGAATTTGAAGGTGATATAGTGCTATTTTGCGAAAGTTATTTTAGAAAGGGTGTTTTTATAGTTCGTGTGAGTGGTAATTTAAATAATGATACTATTTATATTTTTAAAAAAGAAATTACTTCAATAATTAAATATTTTGAAATTAAAAAAGCTATATTTAATTTATCTGATCTTAACATTGATAATGATGGATTAAATATTATTATTAATAATTGTAATATTGTTAAAAATAATGGTGGAGATGTCCGTTTTTGTGGAATAGATAGTAATATTTTAAAACCTAGTTTTCATAATGAATATGAAGCTTTATCAAGTTTTAATTAAGAAAGGAGAGATATGGAATCAATTGAAGAAATAATAGTTAATAATAAGAATTTAATATATTCTATTGCTAACTATTTTGATACATATAATAATAAGGAAGATCTATTTCAAGCTGGATGTTTGGGTATCATTAATGCATATAAAAATTTTAATGATAGTTACAATATAAAATTTACGACATATGCTTATCCATATATTGTCGGTGAAATGAAAAAATTAATTAGAGAAGATAAAAATATAAAGATTAGTAGAGATATATCTAGATTATCTAAAAAAATAGAAGAGATATCTAATATATATTCTCAAAAATTATTTAGAATGCCTACTAATAAAGAAATTGCTGAATTACTTGGAGTTAATGAATATATCATTTCTGAAGCCATAAATGCTAATAATCCAGTTAAAAGTATTGATGAAAGTATTTTAAGTGATTCTAAAGAAATTACTTTACACGAAATTATACCTGATAAGCAAAATGATATAACTACACTTATTGCCTTAAAAGATGAATTAGAAAAATTAAGCGCCTTAGAAAAAGAAGTAGTTAAAGAAAGATACTTTAATGATTATACTCAAAAAAAAGTTGCAGATAACTTAGGAATGAGTCAAGTTCAAGTATCTAGACAAGAACAAAAAGTTCTTGAAAAATTAAGGAAAAAACTAGTATAAACTAGTTTTTTTTGTTCATATTAATATTGGTGATAATATGGAAAAAACAAAATATTTAATGATGGTTAAAAAACATAAACCTAAAGAGCCAGTAATTTATAATTCTATTATAGCTTTTTTAGTTGGAGGATTGATGGGTACTCTTGGTGAATTTTTAATTAATGTTTATGCTTATTTTTTTAATCTTCCTACAAATCTTGCTAGCATTTTTATGATTGTAACTTTAATATTTTTGGGATGCTTCTTAACATGTTTAGGTTTTTTTGATAAATGGGTACATCAGTTTAGATGTGGTTTAATTATTCCTATTACAGGTTTTGCTCATGCTATGCAGAGTGCGGCTTTAGAGTATCGTAAGGAAGGTCTAGTTATGGGAATAGGTTCAAATATGTTTAAACTTACTGGATCTGTTATTATCTATGGTGTTGTTAGTGCATATACTTTTGGAATTATTAGATATTTAATTTTTGGAGGTTAATTATGACATTTAAATATAATAATGTATATATAAATGAAGTTTCTACAATTACAGGACCTAAAGAAGGAGAAGGACCATTATCTAAGTTTTTTGATAAAAGTTATAGTGAATACTATATGGGTTCTGACACATGGGAACAAGCAGAAGTCAAAATGAATACAGAAAATATAGATTTACTCTTAAATAAGAGTAACATGTCTAAAAAAGATGTTAATATATTTATTTCTGGTGATTTATTAAATCAGATAGTTGCATCATCATATGCTGCAAGTACTTTAAATATTCCATATATGGGTATATATTCAGCGTGTGCAACATCTACTGAGGGTATTATTATTGCATCTAATATGATTGAAGGTGGATTAATAAATAACTCAGTTGTTAATGTTAGTAGTCATAATAATGCTAGTGAAAAACAATTTAGATATCCAGTAGAATATGGAGGACCTAAGCCTGTTACACAAACTTTTACTGTAACCGGAAGTGCATCAGCACTTATTTCAAATAAAAAAAGTAATATTAAAGTAGAATCAGCAACACTAGGAAAATGTATTGATAGTGGTGTAAAAAATGTTTTTGATATGGGTTCTGTTATGGCAATAGCAGCTGCTGATACTATTGATAAACATCTAAAAGATACTAAAAGAGAAATAGGTTATTATGATTTAATATTAACAGGAGATTTAGGTATGTATGGAAAAAATTTACTAAAAGATGTACTTAAAGATGAATATGGTTATGATACAAAAAATGTTGATGATTCAGCATGTATGATTTATGATATTAATAAACAAAGTGTATATGCTGGTGGAAGTGGACCTGCATGTATTGCTTTGGTTACTTATTCTTATATATTAAATTTAATGAGGCAAGGAAAACTTAATAGAGTACTAATGGTAGCAACAGGAGCACTTATGAATCCTACTATGGTTAATCAAAAATTATCAATTCCATCAATTGCTCATGCTGTTAGTTTGGAGGTAATATCATGATGTATATAATGTCTTTTCTATTTTGTGGTACTATTTGTATGTTAGGTCAGTTACTTTTAGATAATACAAAGCTTACACCTGGTCATATTACCACTATTTTTGTTGTTATTGGTGCAGGATTAGATATATTTAATATTTATGATTACTTAATATTAAAAGTTGGTGGTGGTGCTTTAGTGCCTATTACTTCTTTTGGGCATTTACTTATTCATGGTGCTATGGAATCAGCAGGTACTTATGGTTTAATGGGACTTGTTATGGGTATGTTTAATTTGACTGCATCAGGTATTTGTTCTGCTATTATTTTTTCTTTCTTTTTATCATTAATATTTGTACCTAAGGACTAATAATAGTCTTTTTTTTTAATAAATTATTTGATATACTTAATATGATAGTATAGGAGTTGAAGGTATGAAGGATACATTTTATGATGACATCGATGAAGATGTTGTAGTAATTGTTGATGAAGATGATCTTGAAGAAGAACAATATGATAATCCTCTTTTAGAACAATACCTTTTAGGTAATAAAGAAATCAAAAAACCAAAATTTGATGAAGAAGATGAAGAAATACCAAGAATAGAAAATAATAATATAGATATATTAAGTAAATATAATTTGGATTCAAGTATAGATGAAAACTATATTGATAAAGAAGATATCAACACTATAGAAGAATATGATAATCCTCTTTTAGAACAATATCTTTTAGGTAAAAAAGAAATTAAAAAACAAAAATTTGATGAAAAAGATGAAGAAATACCAAGAATAGAAAATAATGATATAGATATATTAAGCAAATATAATTTGGATTCAAGTGTTGATGAAGAATATAAAGAAATTACTCAAAATAATGACATTGAAAATGTTTTGGAAGATAATTACATTGATTATGATGATATATCAGTATTTGAAAATAATAATGAAGAAAATAAAGAATTAGATAACAAAGAAAATATAGGTTTTATTCCACCAGTTGATTTAAGTTTATTAAATAAAGAAGAGGAAACTGTAGAAGAAATAGAAGATTTTAAAGTTGAAGATAAGGATGAAGATGAAATAGTTATAAATAATTCTAATAAAAAATTAACTTTTAATAGAATATTTATTTCTATACTATTATTAACTATGTTATTTGCTATTTCTTTAGTAGGTGCATTATATCTTTATAATTCTAGTCCTAAAACAGTTGTTAAAAAAAGTATTGACCACATAATATCATATAAGAATTATTTTAATAAACCATTTACTTTAAGTGAAGGAAAAGAAAAATCACTAAATGGAAATATGAAATTTAGTATTAATGAAAATTATAAAAAAATATATTCTCCTGATGAAAGTGAATATAAATTTTATGAAAAATTAAACAAAATGGAAATTAAATATGATTTACAAAAATCTAGTGAAAAAATACAATATGATTTTAATTTAAGTGCTGGTGCTGATAATATGAATTTATTATTAACAGCTAATAAAAATAATGGATATATCTTCTTAAAAGATGTTTATGAAAAATATATTGAAATAGATGGTTTAAATGAAGCAATTAATGCTGAAAATAATTTAGATATGGAAGATTATGACTATTTCTATAATTTTTGCTATAACAGCTTCTTTAAGCATTTAAACAAAAAGGATTATATTAGTGAAAAAGGTACATTAAAAATTGATGGTTCTAATTTAAACATTAGAAAGACAACAATTAAATTATCTGAAAAAGATATTTATGAAATAATTAATGTTATACTAGATGATATTGCTAATGATACAAAAGCTAATGTTTTTGTTAAGAAAATAACTGGTGAAGATGCTAGCAAATTAGAAAAAATGAAATATGATGAAAAAAATGAAACACCAAGTAATTACGAATATATAGTTTATTCTAAAGGATTACTAGGAGATATAGTAGGTATTGATTTTAATGTAACTAATAAATATAAATCATATAATTATAATTGGGATAATCTAAAAGATCATGATTATAAATCAAATAATTATAAAATTAATGAAAAAACTACAAAATATCAATATCGTAACGAGGAAAAACCAGTATTAAGTATTTATGAAGATGATGAATTTCTTTCTAAATTAGAAATACAAAAAAATAAAAAAGATACTATAGTGTTTAATTTATATGATGAAAATAATAAAGAATCAGGGAAAATTACAATAAAAAATACTAAGAGCAAATTTTCTATTAATTATATTGAATCAAGTGATGTTCAAGAAGCAGAATATGATTTAATCTTTAATATAAAAGAAAATAAAGCTTATGAAGATTACACAATTAATTTTGAAGGTAAATTTGAAGTAAAAGATGTATATTATGATACTGATCCAACTAATTTTAAAATTAATGCTGTATTTAATATAAAAAATGGACTAACTACACCAATTAAAGATGTTAAAGAAAGTGTAAGATTAGATAACTTAACTGAAGATGAAAAAGAAAAGATATCTAATAATTTATTAGAAAAATTTTATAAACTACTAGGATATTCTTATGAACCAGAATATGCTGATGATGAATTACCTAGTTTACTAAATTTTCAAAAGTAAGTATAAACTTACTTTTTTTCGTGGTATAATATTAACGTTTAAAGAGGTGAATTTATGGATAATATTATTATTAAAGGTGCTAGAGAAAATAATTTAAAAAATATTGATATTACATTACCTAAGAATAAACTAATAGTAATGACAGGAGTATCTGGTAGTGGTAAATCTTCTTTAGCATTTGATACTATATATGCAGAAGGACAAAGAAGATATGTTGATAGTTTAAGTGCTTATGCAAGACAATTTTTAGGTGGTACAGAAAAACCTAAAGTTGATTCAATTGAAGGTCTAAGTCCTGCTATTGCAATTGATCAAAAAACAACAAATAAAAATCCTAGATCAACAGTTGGAACTATTACGGAAATATATGATTATTTAAGACTTTTATATGCAAGAATTGGTGTTCCTTATTGTCCAAATCATAATATTCCTATATCAAGTCAAAGTATTGAAGAAATGACTAATCAAGTATTAAAACTTGAACTAGGAACAAAATTTAGAGTTCTTTCTCCAGTTTGCTATGGAGAGAAAGGAACACATAAAGAATTACTTGAAAAACTTGTTAAAGATGGTTATGTTAGAGTAAGAATTGATGGAGAAAATTACGATTTAACAGAAGAAATTAATTTAGAAAAGAATAAAAAACATAATATAGAAGTTGTAGTTGATAGATTAATAATAAAAGAAGATATAAGATCACGTGTATATGAAGCATTAGAAGTAGCATGTAAATTATCAAATGGAAAAGTAATAGTAGATGTTATTGGTGATAAAGAATATATAATGTCTGAAAAATATGCGTGTCCAGAGTGTGATTTTAGTATTCCAGAATTAGAACCAAGAATGTTTTCTTTCAATGCTCCATATGGTGCATGTCCAGACTGTAAAGGATTAGGTTCTAAAATGAAAATTGATGTTGATTTAGTAATTCCTGATAAATCTAAATCAATTGCTGAAAATGGTATTGTTGCAATAAATGTTAAAGATGAAACAAATACAATCTATACTCAAATTGAAACTGTATGTAAATATTATGATATCGATATGAAAAAACCTATAAACAAATTACCTAAAGAAAAGTTAGACATAATATTATATGGTTCACCAGATGTTATTGAATTTAATTATATTTCTAAAAATGGTAATACAAGAACAACAAGAGATTACTATGAAGGTGTAATTACTAATCTAGAAAGAAGATATTTAGAAACAAAAAGCGGATGGATTAGAGAGTGGATAGAAGGATTTATGACAGAACTTGTTTGTCCGACTTGTAATGGTTCACGTCTTGCTGATTTTGTATTATCTGTTAAAGTAGGACATAAAAACATTTATGAAATGACACTTATGAGTATTAATGATTTATATCAATTTCTTGATAATTTAAAATTAACAAACGAACAAGTTCAAATAGCTGATTTAATTTTAAAAGAAATTAAATCAAGATTATCTTTCTTAATAAATGTAGGACTTGGCTATTTAAATTTAGCACGACAAGCAGGAACTTTATCTGGTGGTGAAGCACAAAGAATAAGACTTGCAACGCAAATTGGATCTAGACTTACAGGTGTATTATATGTTCTAGATGAACCATCAATAGGTCTTCATCAAAGAGATAATCAAAGATTAATTAATTCTTTATTAGAAATGAGAGATCTAGGTAATACATTAGTTGTTGTAGAACATGACACAGATACTATGCTACAAGCAGATTATCTTGTTGATATTGGTCCTCTTGCAGGTGAGCATGGTGGTAATATAGTAGCAAAGGGTACTCCTAAAGAAGTAATGGAAAATGAAAATTCATTAACAGGTAAATATTTATCAGGTAAATTAAAAATAGATGTACCTAAAACAAGAAGAAAAGGAAATAAAAAATATCTTGAAGTAATAGGTGCTAAAGAGAATAATTTAAAAAATATTAATGTTAAGTTTCCTCTTGGAACTTTAACATGTGTAACTGGAGTATCTGGTAGTGGTAAATCATCACTAGTAAATGAAATACTATATAAAGCTGTAGCAGCTAATATATATAAAACAAAAGATAAACCCGGAAAACATAAAGAAATTAAAGGAATTAATTATATAGATAAGGTAATAGATATTTCACAAGCACCAATAGGAAGAACACCAAGAAGTAATCCAGCAACATATGTTGGTGTATTTGATGATATTAGAGATGTATTTACACAAACTAAAGAAGCTAAAATGAGAGGATATGATAAAGGAAGATTTTCATTTAATGTTAAAGGTGGAAGATGTGAAGCATGTCAAGGTGATGGTGTTAAAAAAATAGAAATGCATTTCTTACCTGATGTTTATGTTCCATGTGAAGTTTGTAAGGGAACACGTTACAATTCTGAAACGTTACAAATTAAGTATAAGGGTAAAAATATTTATGATGTACTTGAAATGCGTGTAGAAGAAGCGTTAGAATTTTTTGAAAATGTTCCAAAAGTTAAATCTAAATTAGAAACATTATGTGATGTAGGTTTATCATATATTAAATTAGGGCAATCTGCTCCAACTTTATCTGGTGGAGAAGCTGCTCGTGTAAAACTTGCTAAAGAATTGCAAAAAAAACCTACAGGAAAAAGTTTATTTATCCTTGATGAACCTTCAACTGGTTTGCATATAGATGATATTAAAAAATTATTAGTAATCCTTGAGCGTATTGTTGATAATGGTGATACAGTTATTGTTATTGAACATAATCTTGATATTATAAAAGTAGCTGATTATATTATTGATATAGGACCAGAAGGTGGCGATAATGGTGGTACAGTTGTAGCAACAGGTACACCTGAAGAAGTTGCAAAATGTGAAAATAGCTATACTGGAAAATACTTAAAAGAGGTTTTATAATCTCTTTTTTCTTGACTTAGAATACTATTTAATATATTCTTAATATGTAGTATATAATGCCTTTTTTAGGGTATTATAAGAAGGAGGAAATATATGACACCACACATTGAAGCAAAGAAAGAAGATATTGCTAAAACTGTAATTATGCCAGGAGATCCTTTACGTGCTAAATTTATAGCTGAAACATATTTAAAAGATTATAAATTAGTTAATAATGTAAGAGGAATGCTTGCTTATACAGGAAATTATAAAGATACTAAAGTAACTGTTATGGCATCAGGAATGGGTATGCCTAGTATTGGAATTTATTCATATGAATTATATAAATTTTATGATGTTAAAAATATTATTAGAGTAGGTACATGCGGAGCATATACTAAAGATTTAGATTTATTTGATGTAATTTTAGTAAATGCTTGTTATTCAGAATCTTCATATGCTAAAACCCAAAATGGATGTACTGATGAAATGATGTATGCATCAAGTCCATTAAATTTTTATATTAAAGAAGCTTCTGAAGATTTAAATAAACATATTACTATTGCAAATATTCATTCAAGTGATGTTTTCTATAAAGAGAATGATAATTTTAAAGATATTTATAACAAATATGGTGCATTAGCATGTGAGATGGAATCATTTGCATTATTCCATAATGCTAATGTATTAAATAAACGTGCTGCTTGTTTACTTACAGTATCTGATTCACTTGTTAAAGATTGTAAGGCAACAACAGAAGAAAGACAAAAAGCATTTACTGATATGATAGAAATTGCTTTAGAAAGTGCAACTAAATTATGTTAAAAGAAATGCCAAAAATAGAACTTCATGTCCATTTAGATGGTTCTGTTCTTCCTAGTACAGCAAGTGAGTACTTAAATGTAGATATAAAAGAAATTGAACGAGATATGAAAGTTCCAAGTAATTGTAAAGATTTAAATGAATACTTAAAAAGATTTGAAATACCAGCTATGGTTATGCAAGAAAAAAATAGACTTGAAAGAATTGCATATGAACTTACAGTAGATATGAAAAATGAAAATGTTATATATGCTGAGGTACGATTTGCACCCCTTAAGCATTTAAATAATGGATTAAATCCTTATCAAGTAGTAGAAGCAGTATATATGGGATTAAATAGATTAGGTTTAAAAACTAATTTAATTTTATGTATGATGCGAGGAGATAGTATTGAAGATAACAAATTAGTAATTGATGTTGCAAAACATTATTTAAATAGAGGTGTTTGTGCTGTTGATTTAGCTGGTGCAGAGGCTATATATAAAACAAGTGATTATGAAGAATTATTTGCTTACGCTAAAAAATTAGGAGTACCATTTACTATTCATGCTGGAGAAGCTGATGGTTATGATTCAATTAAATCAGCAATTGATTTTGGTGCAACAAGATTAGGTCATGGCGTAAGAATAATTGAACATGAAGATTTAATTAAAGAAGTAATAGAAAAAGATATACATTTTGAAGTATGTCCTACAAGTAATGTACAAACAAAAGTATGTGACAAATTTAAGAATCATCCTATTAAAAAAATGTATGATTTGGGTATTAGTTTATCTGTTAATACTGATAATAGAACTGTTTCTAATACTACTTTAACTCATGAATATACACTTTTAAGAGATAATTTTAATTTTACTTATGATGATTTTGTTAAAATGAATATTGAAGCAATTAAACATTCATTCTTAAGTGATTCTGAAAAAGAAAAACTTATAAATAAATATAATAGTTTGAGGTGAAATATGGAATACAAAAAGATTAAAGAACCTGCATATAACATACACTTTATAAAAACAGATAAATTTAAAAAAATCAGAATAAAAATAAACTTCAAAGAGGAACTTAAAAAAGAAAACATTGTAATAAGAAATATGCTTTCTTTAATCCTTTTAGAATCAAGTAAAAAATATCCTACAAAGAGATTATTAGATATTGAATGTGAAGAATTATATAATGTAGGAATATCATCAAATACAAGTATTAGTGGTAATTATCACATATTATCATTTCAGGAAGTATTTTTAAATGAGTCATATACTGAAGAAAATATGAATGAATTATCTTTTCAATTTTTTTTAAATTTGCTTCTTGATCCAAATATAGTTGATAACATGTTTACACTTGATGCATTTAATAATGCTAAAAAATGTTTAGAAGAAGATATTATGTCATTTGGTGATGTTCCTGCAAGATTAGCCTTATCAAATTTATATAAAAATATGTGTCCAAATACACCATTAGAATTAGTAAGTTGTGGTTATTTAGAAGACTTAAATAATGTTACTAGAGAATCATTATATGAATACTACAAAAATATGATTAAAAGTAATTTAATTGATATTTTTGTCGTAGGTAATTTTAATGATGATGAAATGCTTAACATTATTAAAAAGAATATGACTATCAATACAATAAAAAAACAAAATTTATCTCATTTTATAAAACAAGATAAGATTAGAAATAGAGCGCAAACAATAATTGATGAAAAAGATTTAAATCAAAGTATAATGATCATGGGTTATAAAATTAAAGATTTGACTGATTTTGAAAGAGTTTATGTTCTATCAATTTATAATGCTATATTAGGTGGTAGTCCTGATTCAAAATTATTTAAACAAGTAAGAGAAAAGCATAGTTTATGTTATTCTATTTCTAGTTCATATTCAGGTATTTCTAATTTACAGTTTATAAGTGCTGGAATTGATAAAGACAATTTTAAAAAATGTGTTAATCTTATAAAAAAAGAAGTAAAAAAAATGCAAAATGGGGATTTTAGTGAGGAACAAATTAACCAAGCTATAATTACTTATAAAGCATCATTAAGAGAAATAGAAGATACACCAAGTTCAATGATAAGTATTTATGAGGCACATGAATATTTAAATTATGATCTTATTGATAAAAGAGAAGAAAATATAAGTAAAGTAACAAAAGAAATGATTATTAATACTGCCAAAAAAATAAAATTAGATACAATATATTTACTTAAAGGAGTAGAAAATGAAAGAAATTAAAGGTCTTGATTGTAAAGTTTATCATGAAAAATTAGATAATGGATTAAATGTTTATGTGGTACCTAATAATACAGTAAATAATACATATGCTACATATACAACATTATATGGTGGTAGAGATAATGAATTTTATATTAATGATAAATTAGTTAGTGTACCTATGGGTATAGCACACTTTCTAGAACATAAAATGTTCGAAATGAAAGATGGTAGTGATGTATTTAATTTCTTCTCTGAACGTGGTAGTAATTGTAATGCTAATACAACAGGGACTCGTACATGTTATTTATTTAGTGGTCCTAATTCGTTTTATGAAAATTTAGAATACTTACTAAAATATGTTGAAGAACCTTATTTTACAGATAAAAACGTTGAAAAAGAAAAAGGTATTATTGGTCAAGAAATAATGATGTATAAAGATAATCCGTATTCTAGAATGTATGATGAAATAATGTATAATACGCTTATTAATCATCCACTTAAGTATCCTACAATTGGAACTATTGAAAGTGTTAATTCGATAACTAAAGAAAATTTATATGATTGCTATAATACTTTTTATCATCCTTCTAATATGTTTATTGTTGTAACAGGTAATGTTGATGTTTCTAAAACTTTTGATACTATTAAAAAACATGAACAAAAAAGAGTATTAGAAAAAGCTCCAATAATTAGAAGAAAAGAATTTAATGAACCTGATAAAGTTTTTAAAAAGAATGTTGATATTAAAATGGATGTAACAATACCTAAAGCAGCTATTGCTTTTAAAATTAATGTTAAAAATATTAATATGAAAGATACAGATATATATACTTGTTTATTAAATATGGTAGATTTAAAAGTAGGTCCTACATCATTGTTTACTGAAAAAATGAAACAAGAAGGATTCATTACTGATACATTTGATACTAGTATTATAAAATGTGATGATCATTTTATAGTTGTGATAGATTTTGAAACTACAAGTGATATAGATGTTGTTATTGAAAAAGTTATTAACGAAGTTAAAGATTTAAGTGTTAATAAAAAGGATTTTGAAAGAAGAAAAAAAGTAGCTATTAGTGGGTTACTATTTGTTAGTGATAATATATATAAATTAAATGATAAGATAATGTCTGATATAATTAATAGGGGTTCTATTAATTATAATCCTATTGAAGATATTAAAAATTACGATATAAAAAATGTAAATGAAATAATTAAAAATATAAATATGGATAATTATAGTATCATTAAAATTTTACCTAAGGCATAGTTCTTACTATGCTTTTTTGTATATACTAATAAATATATATTAATGCTAATGGTGGTGGTTAATCTACTAGAATTATAGTATTTCCAAGATGATTTTTATTGCTTTTTTTCTCTTTATATGATAAATTATATATGTATAAAAAAAGGAGGGAACAATAGTGGAAATCTTATTAATAATAGTATCAATTCTTTTAATAGCTATAGTTCTTTTACAAAGCGGAAAAGCAGAAAGCGCATCAAATGTTATTGGTGGAGGAAATGATGATCTATTTGCTAACCGTAAAGAAAGAGGCGGAGAATTATTTATTACACGTAGTACAATGGTACTTGGAGCCTTATTCTTTATTATTTGTTTAATCTTAGGATTTTAATTAATAAACAAAAGTAATAGATTTATCTATTATTTTTTTTATTATTTTGATATAATTTATAGTAGGTGATATGATGAAAAATATATATGATTATAGTTTAAGTGATTTAGAAAACTTAGTTATAGAACTTGGATATAAAAAATTTAATGCTGGTCAAATATTTGATTGGTTATATAAAAAAAGAATAGATTCATTTGATCAAATGTCAAATGTCAAAAAAGAGTTAATAGAATACTTAAATTCATCATATGAATTAGGTAGTATAGAAGTAATAGATCAAAAAAAAGATAAAGATGTTGCTAAATTTTTATTTAATTTAAATGATAATCAAAAAGTAGAAGCAGTATATATGAATCATGATTACGGAAACAGCTTATGTATATCAACTCAAGTAGGATGTAATATGAGCTGTGCTTTTTGCGAAAGTGGAAGACTTAAAAAAGTTAGAAATTTATTGCCATCTGAAATGGTTGAACAAATACTTGCTATTGAAGAAAGACTTCATTTAAGAATTACACATTTAGTATTAATGGGAATTGGTGAACCATTTGATAACTATGATAATGTAATGAAATTTATTGACATAATAAATGAAAATAAAGGTATAGGATTAGGTGCTAGACATATTACAATATCTACATGTGGCGTAGTACCTAAAATTAAAGAATTTTCTAATCTTGATAAACAAGTAAATTTAGCTATTTCACTTCATGCTCCTAATAATGAAATAAGAGATAAAATAATGCCAATTAATAAGGCATATAAAATAGAAGAACTAATCAGTACTTTAAAAGAGTATATTGAAAAAACAAATAGAAGAGTTACTTTTGAATATATTTTACTTAGAGATGTTAATGATAGTATAAGTTGTGCAATTGAACTTGCTAATTTACTTAAAGGAATGAATTGTTATGTTAATTTAATTCCTTATAATGAAACTACTCACATTGAATTTAAAAAGAGTACTAAAAGTCAAATCACAAAATTTTATGATACTTTAAAAAAATGTGGTATTAATGTAACTATTAGAAAAGAATTTGGATCTAAGGTTGATGCTGCTTGTGGACAACTTAGATCAAAGCATGAGGAGGCTAAATAATGGAATATTGCTATTTAACTGATCCTGGAATTGTTAGAGATCACAATGAAGATAGTGTAACAATTGTAAAAAATATAGAAGATGAAATTCTTCTTGCTGTTGCAGATGGTATGGGTGGTCATCGTGGTGGTGAAATAGCATCTTCAATAGCAATAAATATAATAGCAAGAAGATTTTCTGAACAGGCTAGTATTGGTACTAAAGAAGAAGCTATTGATTGGATTAAGAGAATCGTTATTGAAGCTAACACTGCAATTTACAAATATACTGAACAAAATCCTGATTCAACTGGTATGGGTACTACTTTAGTTATGGCTATATTAACTAAAGAATTCTTACTTTTTGGAAACATTGGTGATAGTTCAGGTTATGTAATTAAAAATAATAAAATACATAAAATTACAACAGACCATACATTAGTTAATTTACTTGTTAAATCAGGTGAATTAACATTAGAGGAAGCTAAAGATCATCCTAGAAAAAATGTTTTAATGAAGGCATTAGGTGCTACTACAGATGTTGATATGGATGTATTTGATATTACTGATGAAGTTGATGGAATTCTTCTTTGTAGTGATGGTCTTACTAATATGCTTAGTGATGATCAAATCACTAAAGTTCTAAATGAAGATCATACAGCAGAAGAAAAACTTGAAAAACTTATTATTAAAAGTAATAATCGAGGGGGAACTGACAATATTTCAATTGCATATTTAAATAAAGGTGGTAAAAATATATGATAGTAAAAGGCCAAAAAATCAATGATAGATATCAAGTAATTAGATCTATTGGTGAAGGTGGTATGGCTAATGTTTATCTAGCATATGATACTATTCTAGATAGAAATGTAGCTGTTAAAGTATTAAGGGGTGATTTGGCTACTGATGAAAAATTTGTAAGACGTTTTCAAAGAGAAGCTATGAGTGCCTCTGCATTATCACATCCAAACATTGTTGAAATGTATGATGTTGGTGAAGATGATGGTAATTACTTTATTGTCATGGAATATATTGATGGTAAAACTTTAAAAAATTTAATTAAAAAACGTGGTGCACTTACTGTTGCAGAAGTTGTAGATATTATGTTACAGCTTACTAGTGCTATTAGTTGTGCTCATGATAGTTATATAATTCATAGGGATATTAAACCTCAAAATGTTATGATATTAGATGATGGAAGGGTTAAAATTACTGATTTTGGTATAGCAATAGCATCTAATGCATCAGAGTTAACTCAAACTAATTCCGTTATGGGATCAGTTCATTATCTACCTCCAGAACAAGCAAATGGTGCTGGGGCAACTGCTAAGAGTGACATTTATTCTCTTGGTATATTAATGTTTGAATTATTAACTGGTAAGCTTCCTTTTAAAGGTGAGAATGCTGTTGAGATAGCATTAAAACAAATGAAAGAACAAATTCCATCTGTTTGTGCTATTAATCCTGAAATTCCACAATCTATTGAAAATGTAATATTAAAAGCATGTGCTAAGAATCCTAAGAATCGTTATGCTAATGTTAAAGATATGTATAATGATATTAAGACTGCACTTGATGAAGATAGAATTAACGAAACAAAACAAACTTATAAGTTTTCAGAAGATGATTTAGATGAAACTAAAAAAATTGAATCTTTATCAGACGTTAAAAAAAATAAAAAGAAAGAAACTAAAGAAGAAGATTCTACTGAAAAGAAAATGAATTTAGCATTAATTATCACATCTGGTGTTGCAGGTCTTTTGGTATTACTATCAGTTATATTTTTCTTTGTAGTTCCAGCTATGGGGCCTAAAGATGTAAAAATACCTGATGTTACAGGACTTACTGTTGAAAAAGCTGAAGAAAAGTTATTAAATGCTGGATTAGAAATTAATGTAAAAACTAAAGAGGAATCTAGCGAAGATGTAAAAGAAGGTAGAGTTGTAAAAACGGAACCTAGTAAAAATAGAACTGTTAAAGAAGGACAAAAAATTACTTTAATTGTTTCTACTGGTACAGCTAAGATAAAAATTGAGGATTATACTGGTAAAAATGCAATGGAAGTAAAAGGTGCATTGGAACTTCTTGGTTTAAATGTTACTGTAGAAAAGAAAAAAGTTGAAGAAACTGAAGGTATTGAATATGATGCTGATTTAGTTATCGAACAATCTGTTATTAAAGGTAAAAAACTTAAAAAAGGAGATTCAATAATCTTATTTACACCAGATGTTATGGTTAAATATCCAAATTTTGTTAAAACTTATACATTTGCGCAAGTTGAAGAATGGGCTTCAAAAAATAATGTAACTGTTATTAAACAAGAAATAAGTACTAATGATTGTCCTGCTGGTACTATTATTGCTCAGGATAAACCTGAAGGATATCTTGTATATCCTGGAACATCATTTACAGTAACAGTTGCTATTGAACCTGATGAGGATGATAATATTGAAGATGCAAAACCAAATGACAAAAACAACAACAGGAATAATAATTAAAATTATTAGTAATGATTTCACCGTACTAGATGAATTAAATAATATTCATGTTTGTAAAGCTAGAGGAAAATTTAGAAATTTAAAAATTACTCCTCTAGTTGGTGATAATGTTGTTATCGATATTGAGAATAATTATATCTTGGAAGTTAAAAAAAGACGTAATGAACTTGTAAGACCAAGTGTTTCTAATATCGATCAATTATTTATAATTACTAGTGTTAAACATCCGAATTTTGATACAAATTTGTTAGATAAACTTCTATGTATTGCTGAATTTAATTGTATTAAACCAATTATTTGTTTAACAAAAGTTGATTTATTAAATAAAGAAGAATTTAACGATTTAGAATCATATATTAAATACTATAAAAAAATAGGATATAAAGTACTTGTAAATACAGAAATAAATGATATTAAAGAACTACTTAAAGGTAAAATTTCTGTATTTACTGGTCAATCAGGGGCAGGTAAGTCAACATTATTAAATAAATTAGATAATAATTTGGATATAAAAACAAATGAGATATCATTAGCTTTAGGGCGTGGTAAACATACTACTAGACATACTGAACTTATGAATATATGTTCTGGATGGGTAGCTGATACTCCAGGATTTTCTTCATTAGATTTTATTGGTATGAGTAATAGTGATATTAGAGATAATTTTATAGAATTTCAAGAATTAAGAGATAAGTGCAAATATAAAGATTGTATGCATTATAATGATGATCATTGTGCTATTAAAGAGAATGTAGAGAATGGTAATATTATTAAATCTAGATATGAAAATTATATTAAATTTATAACAAGGGTGATAAGATGAAATTAGCTCTTTCTGTTCTTCAAATTAAAGATGAAGAAAAATTAAAAAGTATTAAATATCTTGATGTTGATTATATTCATTTAGATATTATGGATGGTATATTTGTACCTAATAAAACAGATGATATAAGTGATATTATTAAAACATTAGATAAACCAATAGATGTTCATTTAATGGTTAGTGATGTTATTTCATATATTAATAAATATGCATTGTTACATCCTGAATTTATTACATTTCATGTAGAGGCTGTTAAAGATCCAATTGAAATTATTAACTATATAAAATCTAAAAATATAAAAGCAGGTATTTCTATTAAACCTAATACAAGTATTGATGAAATTAAAGACTATTTAGATTTGGTTGATTTAGTCCTTGTAATGAGTGTAGAGCCTGGTTATGGTGGTCAGAAATATCTTGATAGTGCTACTAATAAAATCAATGAATTAAAGGCTTATAATGGAAAATTTAAGATTGAGGTTGATGGTGGTATCAATGATGAGACAATTAAAAATGTTAAATCATGTGATATGGTTGTAGTAGGTTCATATATTACTAATGGAGATTATGAAACACAAATAAAAAAAATAAAGAATAACTTTTAAATTATTCTTTTTTTTTGTATAATTATAATAGGTGATAGAATGGATAGAGTAAAAAGGGTAATATTACTAGCAGTATTATTAATTAGTTCAACTATTTCATTAATAACTTTAAATAAAACAATGCATAAAAGAAAAATAGATGAAATTGAAAAAAATAAATTTGGAAAAGTTGTAAGAAAAGATGATAAATATTTCTTAGAATACTATACAGATGGAATAACTGTTTCTGTTAAAAAATTTCCAGAATCAGTAAAAAAAACGTTTACATGTAAAAGTGAAAATTGTGGTATTGTAAAAAGTGGTGGAATATATGCTGTTATATATGATACATATAATTATCATATATATGATACTAAAAAAGGTAAATCGTTATATAAAAATAGTAAAATGCGTGATGTAGAATTTTCTATGTTTTATAAAAATAATAAAATAATAAATGATATATTTGTTGTTTATAAAGATATAAATAATAGAACTTGTTTATATAATTTAAGAAAGAAAAAAATAACAATTAATGGTGATTTTAAAGAATTATATGCTAATTATACTGTTTTTTATCAACCTAATATATACTATGTAGTTGCTAAAAATAAAGATGAAACATATTCTTTAATAAACTATAATTCAGGTACAGTTGTTTTAAATTATGATAGAATGTATTGTGCTAATGACAATTATTGTGTTATTGATAATGAATATTTATATGATTTTAATAATGAGAAATATGTTGTTAAAAAAGGACAATATAAACATATCTATATGGGTATTAGAAATGCTATTGCTGTAAGTGATGGTAATAAAGTATTTGTTGTAAATGATGAATTTAAAGTATTAAGTGAATTATTTAATCTAAATGATTATAAGAATTATAATATAAAACCATATTTCAAATATGGCAAAGATGATATTGTATATATGATTTTCTCATTTATAAAAGATGGTAAAGAGGAAAGCCAAATTAAATTTAACTTAAAAACATTAAAAATAGAAGAATAATTGTCTCTGACAATTATTCTTTTTAAATTAAAAAAAGTGGTATTAAACCACTTAAATAAATTTTCTTTCTATTCTAGGATTAATCATAGCTAAAACTTCATAAGGTTCTAAATTAGTATATTTACTAACATAAGATACATCAGTTTTATCACCTATAAACGTAACTATATCATTAATTTTTACATCGTTATCTATTTCAATTATTGTCATATTCATGCACATAGCAATAATTTTATATAATTTATTATTAATAGTTACATTTCTTCCTACATTAACTCTTGGAATTCCATCTGAATAACCAAGTGGTAAAATGGCAATTTTACCATCATGATTTAATTTTACTTTCGCACCATAACTAATTAAATCATCTCTTGAAACATTTTTTATTTGCAATATTTTACATTTTAAATTAAATGTTTCTTTGTTATCATCAAAAAAACCATACATTGAAAGACCTGTTCTAATACCATTACAAAATGGAATTTTTTCTGCTTTAATTAATGCTGCAGAATTACCCATGTGAACTATTTTAATTTTTGATAAATCAATATCACTAGTTAAATATTCAAAATTTTTAATTTGTTTTCTAAAATATTCATCAGCTTCTGTTGAAAAGTGAGAAAATATTCCTTCTAGTTCTAAATTATTTTTATTATTCACAATAGTATTTATTTCTTCCTTATTATTAAATCCTAATCGATGCATGCCTGAATCAATTTTTAAGTGGAATTTAATTTTCTTTCCTATTAAACTTAATTTATTATAATTATCCATATCAGCAATAGATAAAGTTAGATTATTATTTATGCAAGTATCTAATTCATTTATATCAATTGGCTCTAGTATTAATATTGGAATATCTTTATTATAATTTCTAATTAATAAAGCTTCACTAATATCAGCTACTGCAAAATAATTAATACCGTTTTCAATTAAAGTATTAATTATCATATAATCATGACCATAACAATTAGATTTAACAACACCAAAATAATAATCATAATCACCATATTTAGTGGTAATATTGTTTAAATTATTTATTAAATTATTTTTATTTATTTCAATAAACGAATTTTTTAACATCTAATCATCCTCCTTAAAAATTATAACATAATATTAATTTTGTGGTATAATTATTAACAGGTGATAAATATGAATTATAAAGAAATTAAAAAATATACTAAAAAATTACTTGAATCAACAAATGTTTTTATGTTTAATACAACTACAATAAATATATATTCATTTACATATTTTTTCATATTATTCTTTAGTTTATATTATTTATTATCATTTATTATGAAATTAGATATATTGATTTAAAAGATATTGATAATTATGATATAATTGTTGAACCATCGGCTGGTAATGGGAGTTTTTCTACTCAATTAAAATGTATTAGCTATGATATAGAACCAGAACATCCTGATTTTATTAAGCAAGATTTTCTTAAACTTAATGTTAATTTTGGTGGGAGGGTCTTATTTATTGGTAATCCT
>SAMEA3663006__coassemble_363_pt1 | contig 21445 bp, 26 predicted proteins | sample SAMEA3663006__metabat2_low_PE_028 | metagenome-assembled genome bin SAMEA3663006 (sample SAMEA3663006) | pig gut metagenome | biome: pig gut; feature: pig-associated habitat; material: faeces | place: France | collected 2012
CGAAGATAGTGTAAGCGAAAATAGGAAGTTGCTAATTTTTTTTTGTTTATTTTTATAAGTTGATTGTAATAATAATTATTTTTTTGTATAATTAAAGTGGTGATTTAAATGGAATATAGAGTTACAATGCACAATGAAATGGAAACAATTGAGTTAGCACAAAACTTTGAATCAGAAAAATTTCCTAATATGATTATTTGTCTTAATGGTGAATTAGGAAGTGGAAAAACAATGTTTACAAAGGGAATTGCAAATGCTTTAGGAATTGAAGAAACAATTACTTCTCCAACTTTTACAATAATAAAAGAATATGAAAGTGGTGAGATGCCATTATATCATATGGATGTATATAGACTAGATGGTGAAACAGATGGTGTTGGAATCGAAGATTATTATAAAAAAGGTGGAATAGTTGTTATAGAGTGGGCTAATACTATCAAACATATATTACCTAAAGAAAGATTAGATATAAAATTTGTAGTAACTGATGAAAATAAAAGAGTTTTAATTTTAACACCATATGGAAAACAATATGAAGATTTATGTGAGGCTGTTTTATGATAAGTTTACTTTTAGATACTTCAAATTTTAAACTTGTTGTAGCTGTTGTAGATGAGGATAAAAATGAAGTATTAAGTTATTATAATGAAAAACTTAATAGTGATTTATCAGTAAAAGTATTTGAAGTTATTAAGCAATGTATTGATAATGCTAATATAATTCCAAATGATATAGATAAGATATATTCTATAACAGGACCTGGGTCATTTACTGGTGTAAGAATAGGAGTAACTATTTGTAAAACATTTGCTTGGACCTTAAATAAAAAAGTAATTCCTATATCTAGTTTAGAATTGTTAGCTTCTACTAATACTAATTACGAATTAAATGTTGCAATGATAGATGCAAGAAGAGATTGTGTATATGCAGGTGTTTATGATAATGAACTAAACACAGTAATAGAAGATAGATATATATCAATTGAACAATTATTATTAGAATTAAAAGATAAAAATTATATATTAATTTCTGACGATGATTTTGAAAATCTTAAAAAAATTGATTCAAAAATTGACATTTTAAAAGTTATTAATAAACATAAAAATGATGTTGGTGTAAATCCTCATTCATTAAATCCTACATATTTAAAAATTACTGAAGCAGAAGCTAAATTACAAACAAAGAATAATGATTAATTATACTACAGAAAAAGAATTAATAAATTCTTTTTTAAAATATTTTAATACTAAAATAAATGATATAAGTAAGTTTAGTAAGTATTTAATATATAGTATTGATGATAAAAATATAGGATTTGTTGATTTTTCATTTATTTATGATAGAATAGAACTTAATTACATTTATGTTGAAAAATCATATAGAAATAAAAATATAGCTTCAAAGTTAATGGATAAATTAATTGAATTTTCTATTGATAATAAATGTATAAATATTACTTTAGAAGTTGATGAATCAAATGATGCAGCAATTAATTTATATAAAAAATATGGTTTCACAATTGCTACAATAAGAAAAAAATATTATGGCAAAAATGATGGATATTTAATGATTAGAGAGATGGTGTAACATGAAAGATACATATATTTTAGCTTTTGAATCGAGTTGCGATGAAACAAGTGTTTCTATTATTAAAAATGGACATGATGAAATTGCTACTGTTGTGTTAACTCAAATGGACATACATGCATTATATGGTGGAGTAGTACCAGAAATTGCAAGTAGACATCATGTTGAAAGCATTACAATTGTAATTGAAGAATGCTTAAACAAAGCAGGAATGAAAATTGAAGATATAGATGCTATTGCTGTTACATATGGTCCTGGATTAATTGGATCATTATTAGTAGGAATGCAAGCAGCAAAAACATTAGCTTATCTTTACAATAAACCTTTAGTCCCTGTACATCATATTGCTGGGCATATATATGCTAATAATTTAGTTCAACCTATGGAATTTCCTCTTATAGCTCTTGTGGTTAGTGGTGGTCATACCGATTTAGTTTTAATGGAAGAAGATTATTCATTTAAACGTATCGGTGGAACGTTAGATGATGCGATTGGTGAAGCATACGATAAAGTAGCTAGAGTTATTAATGTTCCTTACCCTGGTGGACCTTTAATTGACAAAATGGCATTTGAAGGTGAGGATACTTATAAATTACCAATCCCATTAGATGATGATTCATATAATTTTAGTTTTAGTGGAATCAAAAGTGCTGTTATTAACTTGGTACATAATGAAGAACAAAGAGGAAATAAGATTATAAAAGAAAATTTAGCATGTTCTTTTCAAAATAGAGTTACTGATATTTTAGTAAAGAAAACTATGAAAGCATTAAAAGAATATAATGTTCATAATTTAATTGTTGCAGGAGGTGTTGCAGCAAATAAAGGTTTACGATCAAAATTAGAAAAAGAATGCAAACTTGAAAATATTAAATTGTGTGTTCCTGACATAAAATATTGCACAGATAATGCTGCTATGATAGGTGCAGCAGGATACTATGCGTACAAATTAGGAAGAACAGCTGACTTAAACATTAATTCAAAAGCAAACGACTCATTAAAATAGTCGTTTTTTTTTACAAAAAAAATTAGATTTCTCTAATTTTTATATTACTAATTGTTTTACTTTTTTAGCATCTTTTCCTGCTTCTTCCCAAAAATCATTTTGATTAAATATTATTTCTTCTGGTAAAAGATATTGAACATTTCCATGATTATCTGAGTAAATATCTAAAAAATATGCTCCGACAGTATTTGTTAAATTATTTTTTTCTTGAAAATGTGTAATATTACATAAGCATGGAATTTCAAAACCATATACATTTCGATCTAAACAGAAGTAACTTTTATGATAATGACCTACTAATAATATTTTTGGTTTATTACCACTTTCTAATTCTTCAATACGTTTTTGTAATTTGTATGATAAAGCAGCTGTTGATCCTCCTCCAGGATGTGACATTGTGATTTTAATTTTATTAATAACTATATCAGCCCTATCTTGACCTAAGAATATCATATCTTCTCGACATCTACTTAATAAATTATTAATTGTAGCTTTGCCATTTTTATAATGAGTTTCATCATGACTACCTAAAATGTAATAAGTCTTAATACCATTTACTTTTGGATACATATCACATGCATATCCTGCTTGTTCATCATATCCATGCAAAAATAGGTACTTTGGTTGCTCTTTTCTTACAGAAGAATAATCACCATCAACTAAATCTCCACAATGAAGGACAGTATCTATTTCTCTTCTATAGGCTTCTTTATATATTTCGTTTAATAAATGTAATTGTTGTTGAGTATTACCGAAATGTGTATCAGATACGACACATAATTTAGTATGTATTAAATCATTTAAATTTGGTTTAGTACCAAAATTGGTTTTTTTAATAATTTTCTTTTGTATAATGTATTTGTTTTGATTGTCTTTAAGTAATTCTACATTTTTACCGTATATTTTACATAGTTCAAGAATTCCTATTGCTTCTTCTAAAGAACATTCTAATACATTACATAAATCTTCTAAATACATCCCATTTTTAACAATTTTATATACCTTTTCGACAAATGCATAATCATTTGAATTATTTATCATTTATTTTCCCCCTTTGTCAAATGTAATACTTTAGATTTAATATAGTCTTCTTTATTAGTAACATAATAAGGAGATGCTAAAGCTTGAATACTTTCTAAATATCCTTTTTTATTAACTTTTAAAGTTATATACCAAGCACCTATATTATTACTATATCTTTTTTGTGTCATTTCATCAGTCGTTGCAACAACACTCGGAACAGAAATACAATTTACATTTCTATAATTAAATTTTTGCATTTCTAATAATCCTCCATAAAGTAAAATATTTGGCTTATCTTCACTTCTCATCGAATTAATAAATTGTTGTGGTCTATATGATATAGTATAAGTCTTAGCTAAGTTTAAATTAATTAATAGCATATTAACTTTATCAATAGTAATATGACAAGTATTAGTACCTAAATAAATCATATCATCACGTTCTTCAGCAATTCTTTTACCAATATTAATTCCATCATTCTTAAAATGTGTTTCATCCTTAGTACCATTAATAAAGTATGTTTTAATACCTTCTATATAAGGATAATTTTCAATAACATAATTAACTTGTCTCATAGTATCATCTAAAAACAAAGTATTAGAGTATTTATTTTTTACAGGGTATAAACCTTCAGTAATATTACCACAATGAATTACTTTATCAATACCTAATTCAGCACTTTTTTTATATATATCATTTAAGATTGAAATTTGTTGATAGTTAGATCCTATTCTTGTATCTGAAATAAGTGTAAATTTAATTTCATTATTTTCATCTGTTTCAAAATGATAATAGTTTTCTTCATTATTTCTTTCCCCATTATTAAATAAATATATATCATCATCTTTTACTTTTTTAACGATATTATCTTTATCATTCTCTAATTCTTTTAATAAACTTAATGTTTCATATTTATTAAGTTCCAGTGTTTCAGATAAATCAGATAAACTAATTTCCTTTTTACATAATTCTTTAATTTTTTCTAATAATAATTTTTTATCATCATTATTTATCAAATATAACCCTCCTTAAAAAAAATGCAAGAAATGAATAAATATAATATACGAATTAATTTAATCATTTCTCACATCCTATCTTCAAGTACATTTTAACATTTAATTTTTTATAAATCAATATTATAAATAACAAAAAATCTATAAATAATTACATATTATTTATAGATTAATTTTTTATTATTTTACTTCTTTTTTTTGAATAAATTTTTCAAATTTGTTAATATTTTTATTTGATCCTACTAATACTAAAATATCATCTTCATTTAATAAATATTTAGGATCAACTTCTGTATATGTACATTTTTTATTTTCGATAGCAATTATACTTAAACCAAAATCTTTTCTTAAATCACATTTTTCTATTGTTTTATTAATTAAATAAGCAGGAAGTTTGAATTCAGCTATTGTCATATCACCTGCTAATTTAATAAATTCTAATGATTTGGATCTGATTAACTTATTTGATAATTTAATAGCCATATCTCTTTCTGGATAAATTACTTCTGCTCCAAGTTTTTCTAAGATTGTTCCATGTTCATCAGTAGTTGCTTTAGCAATTACTCTTGGAACTTTCATATTAATAATATTTAATACTGTTAAGATACTTATATCTATTTCTTTAGAAATACCAACTATTACAGTACTACAATTTTGAATACCTGTTTCTTCAAGAATTTCTTTATCTAAGCTTTTAACAATAAATGCTTCATCTACAAGATGTTTAATTTGTCTAATTTTATTTTCATCGTTGTCTATTACCATTACTTCTTTACCAGCATTAGCAAGTGATATAGCAAGATTAAAACCAAATCTACCCAATCCAATAATACCATATTCAATTGATGGTTTTTGAATTTTCATAATTTTCCTCCTAACCAATTAAAATATCCTCTGTAGGATATGAAACATATTTTTTTCCTTTTTTAGTCCATAATGATAAAAGTGTTAATCCACCAACTCTTCCGATAAACATAGTTATCATTATTACTATTTTACTAATTGTAGATAATTCAGGTGTTATACCTGTAGATAATCCTACAGTTGCAAAAGCACTAATAGATTCAAATAACAAGTCTAATAAATCAATATTAGGTTCAAATATACATAAGCATAATAAACAAGATGTTACAACTATCATACCTACAAATAAAACGATAAATGATTTTAAAATTGTTTCATGAGATATTTCTCTTTTAAAAGAATGACATCTTTTATTAGAACATATTGAATATGTTCCTTTTATTAAAGAATAAAATGTTGATGTTTTAATACCTCCACCAGTAGAACTAGGTGATGCACCAATAAACATTAAAATCATAATAAAAAGTAATGATACTTTATTAAATGAATCAATAGGTACAGTATTAAAACCTGCTGTTCTTGATGATACACTTGTAAAAAAAGATGCTAGTAAACTAATATCACTTGATGCATATATAACAAGTGTTCCTATTATCAATAATGCTATAGACATCTTAATAACAATTTTTGAATGTAGACTTATTTTTTTAAAATCTTTTTTTTCAATTATTTCATTAATTACAATAAACCCTAATCCCCCAAGAATTATAAGACCGGATGTTGTTAAATTTAATAGTATGTCATTTTCAAAAGGAACTAAATTTCTAAAATTACCAATTAAGTCAAATCCTGCATTATTAAATGCAGATATTGAATGGAATATACTTATTACTATTGCATCTTTAAATTTATAGTATTTTATAAATGAACAAAAACTAAATAGTGCACCAATAAATTCAATTATAAAAGTTATTCTAAAAATTGATTTAACAAGTTTTACAATACCTTTTAGTGAATTTAAATTTAATGAATCTTTTATTAGAATACGTTCTTTTATACCTATTTTTTGACCTGCTAAAAGTATAATGCTAAGTCCTGCACATACTATACCTAATCCTCCTATTTGAATAAGTAAGGCGATTATAGTATATCCAAATAAATTAAAAGAATTTGCTACATCTATAGTAGATAATCCTGTAACACAAATGGCACTAATAGTTATAAAAAATGCATCTACTAATGACACATCAGCACCTGATTTTTGTGAAATAGGTAAATATAGTAATGTTCCTCCAATTAATATTGATAATAAGAAGCCAATTGTAATTAGACCATATGGTCCAATCTTCTTTAACATATTAAATTTCCTCCTTACAACATTATAAATTATACCACATAATATGAAAATATGATATAATTATTTCGCAGGAGGGATATTTACATGAAATGTATTTTATTATGCGCAGGATATGCAACAAGATTATTTCCAATTACAAAAAACTTTCCTAAAGCATTATTAGAAATAGAAGATGGAAAACCTTTATTAAACTATATAATGGATCAAATTGACAATATAAGTGATATTGATGAAATATATTTAATTACAAATGATAGATATTATAATCATTTTATTAATTGGAAAGATACATTAAATACAAATAAAAAATTAACTGTTTTAAACGATTATACAACAAATAATGATGATAAATTAGGTGCTGTTGGTGATTTAAAATATACTAAAGATAAAATGAATATTAATGATGATGTAATAATTATAGCAGGTGATAATTTATTTGATTATAATTTACAAGATTTTATTGAATATTATAAAAAAATTAAAAAACCAGTTGTTACTTCTTCAATAATTAATGATATAGAACAATTAAAGGGGATGGGAGTAGCATTAACAGATTCAAGTAATAGAATTGTAGAACTAAAAGAAAAATCAGCTAATCCTATTAGTAATAAAGCTGTTTTTGCAACTTATATATATCCTAAAGAAGTATTTAATCAAGTTGATAATTATTTAAATGAAGGAAATAATCCTGATGCTCCAGGTTATTTCTTAGAATATGTTGTTAGAAATAATCCTACATATATTTATAATTTTAATGGTAATTGTTATGATGTTGGTACTCATAATTCTTTAAAAGAAGTTAGAGAAATATATAAAAATAAATGTAAAGTGAAGTCTTTATATAAGTAAGATATTTATCTTACTTTTTTTTTATGATATGATATTCTTAAGATAGAAGATAGTAGACTTGGAGGGATAAAATGTTTAAAAAAGAGGCAGTAGTAAAAAGCAAAACAGGATTGCATGCTAGACCTGGTTCAATGGTTGCTGAAAAAGCTATGAGTTTTGATTCTGAAATATCTTTAGTATTTGGTGATAAAAAAATAGATGCTAAAGAAGTATTAGATGTAGTTACTTCTAATATTAATTGTGGTGATAAAGTTTCTATCGAAGCTGAAGGACCAGATGAAGAACAAGCTGTTTTAGAACTGGTCGAATTAATAGAAACAATGGAATAATTTATGAAGCATTATGGTACAAAAGTAAGTAATGGTTTAGGATTAGGAAAATGTGTCATTATTAATGACGTTGTTCCTGAAGTTAATGACAGTAAAATAGATTCTACTTCTATCGATAATGAAATTTTAAAGGTAAATAATTCAATTGATGAATGTATTAAATCATATGAAAATATAATTAATTCATTAGTTGATGATGATTTAAAACAATTGTGTGATTTTAATAAAATGGTTTTGAAAGCAAAATCACTTAAAATTGATATTGAGAATAATATTAGAGAAAATTTAATTAATGGTGCATATGCTATTACTAGTTATTTTAATAAAAAAGCAGATGATTTAAGTAAAAGTGATAATAATTATCTAAAAGAAAGATCTACAGATATAATTGATATAAAAAATAAAGTGTTAAAATCTTTTATGGGTATTAAATCCTTTGATTTAAGTGAAATAAAAGAAGATAGTATATTAGTTGCTCGTGAAATAACACCTAACATTTTACTTTCGGGTGATTTATCTTATGTTAAGGGAATCATTTCAGAAATAGGTGGTAAAACTAGTCATGTAGGTATTTTAGCCAATACACTAGGAATTCCTGCTGTATTTGGTATAAAAGATAGTATTAAGATTTTTTCTGATGGAGAATTATTATTTATTAATGGTAATAGTAGTTATGTTGAGAACGAATTAGATTTTAGCGAAATTAATAATATTAAAGATTTAATTAAAAAAGAATTAGAAATTAAAAAAGAATTAGATCAAATTAGTGATAAAGCTTATACAATTGATAATAAATATTTTGAAGTATGTGCTAATTCTGGTGATTTAGTTGAATTAGACAAGATAGACAAGAATAAAATTGATGGTGTAGGTTTATTTAGAACAGAATTCTTATATTTAAATAAACAAGTACCACCAACAGAAGAGTATTTATTTAATGTCTTTAAAAATTTTGCTGAAAAATTAGGTGATAAGAAGGTCATTATAAGAACTCTTGATATTGGTGGGGATAAAAAATGTTCCTATATTGATATTCCTAAGGAAGAAAATCCATTTTTAGGTTATAGAGCTATAAGATATTGCATAGATAATAAAGAATTATTTAAAACATTATTAAAAGCAATTTTAAGGGCTAGTGTATATGGAAACATATCGATTATGTATCCTATGATATCATCATTAGAAGATATTAAAGCTTGTAATGCAATATTAAACGAAGCTAAAAGTGATTTAGATGGTGAGGAAAAGATTTATAATAAGAATATTAATATAGGTGTTATGGTGGAAATACCTTCTATTGCTGTATGTGCAGAAGAGATTATTAAATATGTTGACTTCTTTAGTATTGGTACTAATGATTTAGTTCAGTATACTCTTGCAGTGGATAGAGTTAATCCACATGTTTCAAAATATTATAACTGGTTTAATCCAGGAGTAATTAAATTAATAAAAAATACGATTGATAGTACTAAAAAATATGAAAACAAATTTACTGGTATGTGTGGTGAATTAGCTGCAGATCCATTAGGTATTATTTTATTAGTTGGTCTTGGATTAGATGAATTTAGTGTTAATATAAATTCTGTTAATAAAGTAAAAAAATTAATTTCTTTATTAAATTATGAAGATACAAATAAATTTGTAAATGAATTGTTAGAATTAGATAGTTCTTTAGAAATTGAAAAAAAATTAGATGAATTTGCCAAAAAGAATTTTGGTAAATATTATTAAAAGGAGGATTATTATGGGCAAACCTAATAATATACTATTAACTAGAATAGATAATAGATTAATTCATGGTCAAATAGTAGGTAACTGGGCTGGAACTGTTGGTGCTAATCTAATTGTTGTATGTGATGATTTAGTTGCCAATAGTGAGGTAGAACAAAGTGTTATGAGAATGGCTGCTTCTACATTAGGTTTTGATTCTAGATTTTTTACAGTACAAAAAACTATTGATGTAATTGCAAATGCTTCTAGTAATCAAAAAATATTGCTAGTGTGTAGAACACCAGAAACACTTCGTAAACTAATAGAAGGGGGAGTTGATATTAAGAAAGTCAATATTGGTAATTTGCATTTTGCACCTGGTAAAGAGCAAATTGGTAATAAGGCTTATGTAAGTGAACAAGAAAAAAAAGATTTGGATTTCATTAAAAAAAATGTAGATGAAATATTTGTACAAGATACTCCAGATTTTAAAAGAGAAGAATATTAGAAGGGATAGGTAATATGGAAATATCTTTATTACAAGGATTACTTATTACTTTAGCAGTAATGGTAATAGCACTTGATAATGAACTAGAAGGTTTCTTTATCTTTAGACCTATAATTGTATGTCCTGTAGTTGGAGCAATTTTAGGTGATTTACAAATAGGTTTAGCTGCAGGTGCTTTAGTTGAATTAGCATTTGCAGGTATAAGTCCTGTTGGTGGTGTTACTCCACCAGATGCAGTTATAACTAGTGTTATGACAGTAGTATTATCAAAAACAGCTAATGTTGATGTTACAACAGCATTTGCAATGGCTTATCCATTTGGATTATTAAAACAATTTGTTGGTACAGTAACATGTACAGTATTTGCTTTTTGGAATAAATTAGCAGATGCTTATGCTGAAAAAGCAGATTTAAAAGGTATTTATAAAATATGTGCAATTTCATTATGTATTACTACATGTATTGCAGGTTTAATTACATTCTTATCAGTATATGCTGCTCAAGAACTATTAAAATTATTAATTGAATCAATGCCTGAATGGTTAACTAATGGTTTAGGTGTAGCAGGTGGATTAATTCCTGCAATTGGATTTGCAATGTTATTAAGAGTTATTTTAAAAGGACGTTATGTTCCTTATTTACTTGCAGGATTTTTATTCGCTTCATTTGTTGAATTAAATAATATTTTACCTGTAGCTATTATGGGTCTTGCTTTTGCTTTAGCAGATTATTATAAAAATAATAACAAACAAGTAGGAGGTAGTGAAAATGAAGGAATCTAAGAAAAAATTAAATAGATCAGATATTACAAGATTAGGATATCGTTCTTTAATTAATCAAGCAGGTTTCAATTATGAAAGAATGCAAAACTTAGGTTTCACAGCGACTATTGGTCCTGCTTTAGAAAAAATATATAAAAATGATAAAAAGAAATTAGCAGAAGTTACTAAAGATAATCTTGAGTTTATCAATACTCATAATGTTTTAGTTCCATATCTTGAAGGTTTAATGCTTTCATTATATGAAGGTGGAGAAGATCCTGAAACTGTTAAAAAGATTAAAATTTCATTATTTGGTCCTTTAGCAGGTGTTGGTGATGCTATTTTCTGGTTTACTTTAATGCCTATTATGTCAGGTATTTGTGCATCTTTAGCTGATCAAGGAAGTGTACTTGGACCAATTTTATATTTCTTAGTATTCTTTGCTGCATTTTGTTTAAGATTCCCACTTGCACATATGGGATATTCTACAGGTACAAAAGCATTAGAAACATTGCAAAAAAATACTGAAAAAGTTAGTAATTCGGCATCAATATTAGCTGTTACTATTTTAGGTGGTTTAATTGCTAGTTATGTTTCTTTATCATTAGCTCCAGTAATTGATGTAGGAAATGGTAATGTAATAAGTTTACAAGAAGATTTCATTGATATGATAATTCCAAACTTATTACCACTTGCATATACTTTTGGAATTTATTATTTATTAAAGAAAAAAATAAATCCTTCTTTATTAATTGTTGGAACAATTGTTCTTGCAGTACTTGGTACTTTTTTAGGATTATTTTAATTAATGAAGCCAACACTTGTTGGCTTAATTTATAGGAGGCAACATGAATAAAATAATAATAACTGGACATGGTAATTTTGCATCAGGAATTTATAGTTCCTTGGAACTTATTAGTGGCCCTAAAGAAAATGTTTTAGTAGTTGATTTTTTGAAAGAAGATAGTGACGATTTATTAAGAGAAAATATTAAACAACTTATTAATGATGACGATAATTATTTAGTAATTTGTGATTTACTTGGTGGTAGTCCATATAAACAAGCTGCACTACTTTCTTGTGAACATAAAAACATTAGAGTTGTAACGGGTGCTAATGTTGGTGGTATTCTTGATGTATCTTTAAAACTTAATAAATTTACGATTGATGAATTAGCTAAAAGAGTAGTAGAAGCTTCTTTGAAAAATCTTCAATTAGTAAATTTAGAAAATGATAATAAACAGGAAGAAGTTACAGATGGAATATAAAAATATAATTTTTGATGTCGATGGTACATTATTAGATAGTTATACACCTTATATGAATGCACTTGAAAAGGCAGTTTATAAATTCACAGGTAGTATCCTCGATGATAAAACTAAAGATAAACTATTTCATATGACAAATGATGAAATTATGAAGTATGTTGGTGTTAATCCAAATGAATATGAGGATTTTATTGAATACAATGATTCATGTTTAAATGTAAATGAGGTATATTTATATGAAGGTATTGAAGAATTAATTATATATCTTCATAATAAAGGATATTTTTTAGGGATTAATACTTCTCGAAATATTGATGAAGTTTACGAAGTTCCGTGTTTAGTTAAAATTTTAAAATATTTTGATTGTATTATGACTTGTGATAAAGTTAAGAATCCCAAACCAGATAAAGAATCACTTATAAAAATTATTAATGATAATAAATTAGATATAGGTAAAACTATAATGATTGGTGATAGCATTAACGATTCAAAGTGTGCTGTTAATTCTTTATGTAAGTTTGGTCTTGCTAGTTGGGGTGCTAGGGATAAATCTATATATTGTGATTATTATTTAAATGATGTAAAAGATATTTATAAAATCATAAAAAAAGAAGAAGAAAATTAATTAAATTTTCTTCTTTTATATTGTATCAATGTGTTCTAAAACATCCACAAAATCAGGGTTAAATCCTTTTATAACAGATAATTCACATGCAAATAATTGCATTATACCTATTGCAGTAAACATAGCATATAAGTCATTATCTTCTAAAATATTAATACCGTTATCAGCATTATTTAATATATCACCAATATTAGTAATAACGTATGTATAACTGCCCATTTTTTTAAGTTCTTTTATTAAATCATCTATATTTTTATTAGTTACTTTATCTATTGCAAATAATACAATAGGAATTTCTTTATTAGTAGCCATTACTATTGGCCCATGATAAAATTCACTTGATGCAAAAGCATCCGCTTGCATATGTGATCCTTCTTTTAGTTTTAAAGATAATTCACTTGCAAGACCAAAATTATATCCTCTTGCTATTGAAATTAATTGATTTTTATCTTTAAATGTTTTAACATCTTCTTTAATTTGATCATAGTATTTCAAACTATTTTCTAGTGCTTCGTAAACTCTATTTTCGTCTAAATCTAATTCTGCTACTCCTGTTAATTCATAAATTAATTTAGTTAATAAATATATTGTTGATGTATATGTTTTTGTTGCAGCATATGCAACTGCTTCATCTACATTATTGTATAAATCATATTTTGATTCAATAGCAACAATAGATTTTTCATTATTTGTTATTGATAATGTTAATGCTCCTTTTTCGTTTGCTTTTTTAACTACTTCAAATATATCTTTTCCTTTTCCTGATTGTGATATAGCTATTACTAATGTTTTATCCATTTTTAAGTTTCTATTATATACTGTAAATACTGAAGGTGATGCTATTGAAACTGGTATTTCGTAGTATATCTCAAATAAATATTTAGCATAATAAGCACTATGTAAAGATGTGCCTCTTCCTACAAGTATAATATTATTTGGTTCATATGCTTTGATAGTTTTCGCTATCAAAGGAATAATATCTTTATTCTTTTCATAACATTGTTTTAATTTTTCTGGTTGACTTTTAATTTCTTCTAACATTACTGTTTTATTCATAACATCCTCCATTCTATACTAATTATAGCATATCATTTTAATATTTTCTTTTCAAGATATAAAATCAAATAGTAAAGTAGATAGGATATTATAGCTAATACAAATATACTTGTTATTACTAGACTTAAATTAAATATTTGTGATCCATATACTATAAGATATCCTAAACCTTTTTTAGATACTAGCATTTCACCCATAATAACCCCACTATTACCCCCATAGGGAGAAAACAGATAATAGTTATAAGATTCCTAAAAAAGAAAGGAAATATTAGTAATAATGGGAACAATTATACTTTATATAAATAATTATCATTTTAATTAAAGAAAACATAATTTTAAATAAATAACATATAAAAAGGCATGTTTTAGTTTCAAATTACTAAAGGTATGTTATAATAGTTAATCAGAAAGAGAGGGTTTTTGATGAAAGATTATTCACTTAATTACGATGATTCTAAAACATTTATATTAAATTATAAAATTGAAGATAATCAAATAATAGTTAATTTAGCTTGTAAAAAAGAGTGTATAATTCCTTATTCGTTAGTAAATGAAAAAGAATTACTTAAACTAATGAAAGAACAAGTTTTAGATTCTAAAGCATTTAAATCTAAACAAGAAAAAAGATTTTCAGCTTCTTGGAAATATGCTATTTGGAGTGGTGTTATGTTAGTATTTAATGCTGTTATGTTGGCTACAGGAAGCAGTTCATTACCAATAGCACATGGATTATGTGCTGGTTGTTTTGTATTTGATGCTACTTATAGAGTTTATAGCATGATAGATAGCAAGAAAAAAATTAAAGATGTTAATAAAAATATAATGTTTTTAAATAATGAAGAATTATTAAATAGAAAAGTTAAATCAAATCAAAATATACTATCTAACACAAATACAAAAATAAAAGAATTGGTTGCTTCTACTCCAGAAGATGCACAAGTATTTAGTTTAAATACTATAGATAAAATTAAATATGAGGAGTTAAAGACTATTATTGAAAATATAAAACGTGATGAACAATTTGGCTTTGAATATTCATCTACTGAAGAAGAAAAGCCAATAGTATTAACTAAAAAAAAGAACAATTAATTAGAAGGGGTTGTCATGAAATGAAATAATTTCATGCAGTTTTTTTTTTTTTAAAACTTTCTTTTAGACAAGATAGTAACCCACTACCTAGTCGGCTTTCAGCCAACTAGGAATAGTGGCAAAGGAATACCTTTTTGAAACTCAATAAGCAACATATCACAAACTAACGTAAGTGAATGTTGCCTTTTTTATTTTGTCTTATGACTTCATAAAAAAGAAAGAATACTATCAGCCCAAAACATATTTTTAAAATAATCATTTCCAATTATTTGTGATAATCCAAAACTGTTAAATGATAAAAGTTGACTTCATATACGAATTGATCTAGATGGTATAGAAGTTTGAATAATAATTTTTTGATAACATAAAAATTATTAGAGGTGCTAAAGTGATAATTGTTAATAATTATGATAAAGATGGGAATAAAATAAATCCAAGTGAAATTAAAATCAAAGATTTAGTTATATATGAAATTGTTAAAAAATATTCTTATATGTAATGAGAAAGATGTAATAGATTCCATTTATATGATGAAATGTAATTGGAATCTTATAATTCTGTCTTAAAAAAGGAGGTAACAATATAAAAGCAGGATTATATGCAAGAGTTTCTACTGACAGTCAACTTGAAGGATATTCAATAGATGCCCAAAAAGAATTTTTGATAAGTTATGCAAAAAGCAAAGACTATACTGAATTTGAATACTATATAGATGGTGGATATTCTGGAAAAGATTTAAATAGACCGGCTATTAAAAAACTTATAGAAGATTGTAAATATCATAAAATTGATGCAGTGTTTGTATTTAAATTAGATAGAATTTCAAGAAGTCAAAGAGATACTTTATTTTTAATTGAAGAAGTATTTAATAAATATGATGTAAGTTTTATTTCAATGAGAGAAAACTTTGATACATCATCTCCATTTGGGAAAGCAATGATTGGTGTATTATCAGTATTTGCCCAATTAGAAAGAGAAACTATATTAGAAAGAACTCGTATAGGGCTTAAAAAACGTGCAGAAGCAGGACTTTGGCGAGGTGGAGGTAAAATACCTTTTCCTTATAGATATGACCGAAATACAGGTACATTAGTGCCAATACCGGAGCAAGTGGAATTGCTTCATAAAATGATTTCATTATATATTAGTGGAAAAAGTTTTAATGCTATTGGAAAAATAGTAGGAATGGATGAATCGATGGTGGAAACAAGGATTTTATCTATAACAAATACTGGTAAAGTACCATATAGAGATGAAATTTTTAAAGGCCTTCATGAGGCAGTAGTATCTGATGAGTTATATGATGAAATTTTAAGGGTAAATAAAGTAAGAAGTCGTGAACCATATGAAAGACATTATTTACTATCTGGTAAAGTTTATTGTGGACATTGTGGAGCAAAGTATAGGTATCAAAAATGGGGTAAAAGATTAATTATGTATTGTTATTCACAACAAAAAAGTAAATCCAAATATATAAAAGACCCTAATTGTAAAAACAAAAGATGGGACACTTTTGAAGTTGAAGATGCTGTATTAGAAGAATTATTTAAAATGAGTTTAGATATAGATTTATTTAAGCATACTTTTAATATAGCAAGTGTTAATGTCAAAAATGAGTTAAAGGCAAGACTAGAAGAAATAAAAAAACAAATTAATAATCTATTAAATTTTATAGCAAGTGGTATTGCAGTAGATGAAACTAATAAAAAAATAACTGAATTAGAAAAAGAAAAAATAGTGATAGAAGAAAAACTATTATCATCAGATAAAAAAGAAAAAGATAACAAAGTATCTTTAAATATGATAACTAGTTTAAAAACAACTTGGTTTAATATGGATTTTGATGAACAAAGAAGAATTATTGAACATTTAATTGATAAAGTTGTAGTTAATGATAACGAAATCAATATTTACTACAATATTTACTAGACAATAAAATTTTCTCCCACTGGGGTTAATAGTCCTACAAGTGACATAGAAATATTAATTTTTAAACTACTTATTATCAATTTATAATTATATGGAAAAACTAAGTTAGTAAACAGTTGAAGTTTAGTTGCTTTAAATGATTTTAGTAAGTTTATTCTATAAATATCAGTTTGATTAAATGCTTCAAGTACAGTTATAATAGTAGTAAAAGTAGATATTAATAAAGCCATAATTATTATAGATTTTATGTTTGCTCCACTCCATATTATCAAAATAGGTCCTAATGCTACTTTCGGTAAGCTATTTATTATGGTTAAAAAAGGATCTATTACTTTGCAAATAAATTTGTTATACCATAATAAAAATGAAATTGCTATTCCTAAAATTGTTCCAATAATAAAACTTATTATTGTTTCAAATAAAGTTACTAGTATATGTGGTAAAAAATTTGTATTTATTAAACATTTTATTACTTCTTTAGGACTTGATAATATAAATGTATTTATTACTTCTTTATTTGCTAGTATTTGCCATATAAATATAAAAAATATTGCTATAAATATTTGTGTAAAACTTGCAATTATATTACTTTTTTTTATTTTTTTAATATACTTTATATGTTCTTTACTATACATTATCATCAACTTCTTTTAAAAGTTTTAAATACTCTTTTTCATATACTCTTTTCGATGGAATTTCTGTCATATTAGTTTTAATTTCTTTTTTTATTATTGATGGTTTTTCTTGTAATATTAAAATTCTATCTGAAAATGTTATTGCATCACTTATATCATGTGTGACCATTATGCATGATATTTTTTCTTCCCTAAGTATATTATAAATATCATCTATTACAAATTTTTTTGTTTGACTATCTAATTTTGAAAAAGCTTCATCTAATAATAGAATTTCAGGTTTGATAGCTAGTGTTCTAATTAATGCTACTCTTTGTCTCATTCCTCCACTTAAATTATTTGGATACATATTAATAAAATCTTTTAATCCATATTTTTCAAGTAAATCTAAAACATATTTTTTATTTTCTGAGTTTAATTTTTTTTGTATTTTTAAACCTAACAAACAATTATCATATATTGTTAACCATTCAAATAATAAATCATCTTGAAGCATATAACCAATTGTTTTATCACATATAATTATTCCATCACTCTTATCTATTATTCCTGCTAGTATTGATAATATAGTAGATTTGCCACATCCAGATGGTCCTACTATTGAAATAAATTCATTTTCTTTTAATTCAAAACTTATATTATGTAAAGTTTTTATTTCGTCTTTTAATGTATGATAATTCTTTTTTAGATTATTTACTATTAACATATTATCACCATTATATAATATGTAATATATATTATTATGTAATAAAAAAACCTCTTTTTAGAGGTTAATTTCTTTTTAATACTATTTGATAACTAGAATTACCACGATAAAATCCATCCTTAAAGTCATCTTCTGAATCATATGAAAAAGCAGTAATTACTAAATCAGATGTTACTTCATCCATATGATAACCTGCAGTTATTTTAAATGTTGTAACATTTGTATTATCATTAAATTCTTCTTCTGTTATATGTGAATACCATGAATCATTTTGATGTAATATATCATCATATAAATAAACTTGAACATAATCAAAATATTGCCATACATCAGCAGGATTAATTATTGTTTTTTTAATTTTTTCGTCTCCTTTTTCAAATTCTATCATAATGCCATTTTTTACATTTGCACCATTTTTATATCTTTCATATAGTATTGCGAATGGTTCATACGATAGTTGTTCAAAATCAGTATGAAGCATTGAAAAATAACTTATATCTTCTCCATTAATCCAATTAGATTTATATTCATGTATTTTTACAGGTAAATTATTTTGATATACAAAAACACTTATTGGTAAATTATTTAAATCTTCATATTTTTCTTCTTCTACCTTATTTTCTATTTTTGATTTATCTTCATCTTTAATTTTTTTAGGTTCTTCTTTATTAGTACATCCTGTTAATGATAAAAGTATCATCATAATTAATAATTTCTTTTTCATATTATCACCATTTTAATTATAACATAATTTATTGTAATCAGCTTTTGTATTCGTAATTTTTTTTACACGCTCAAAATCTTTTTTCTCTATTTTGGTTGTATTATACCAAGAGTCTATTTCTTTATATCTATCTATTATTTTTTCTAAATCTTCTAATGAAGTATCTGGAAATTGGTTTATTATTGATTTTGCAATTTCTTTAGTTTCGTTTTCAGCAACATAATCAATTCCTTTTTGAAGAGCTTTTCTAAATTTTTTAATTATATGTGGATTTTTTTCAATATAACTTTTTCTAGCATTAAATGCTGTATAAGGAACTGTACCAGCTAGTTCTCCTACAGATGCAACAACATAACCATATCCTTCTTTTTCAATATTAAGAGCATTGGGCTCAAATAAAGTTACGAAATCTCCATTACCTCCTATAAATGATCCTTGCATTGCAGAAAAATCGATACTTGTATCAATTTCTAAATCCTTTTTAGGATTAATTCCATTTTTCTTTAAAGCATATTCTAATGTCATCTCTGGCATACCACCTGATTGTTTTAAAGATTAAAAAATGTGATATAATTAAAATAGGTGATAGTATGGAAGATATATTAATTAGTCTTAAAAATGTTAAAAAAAAGTACAAAGATAAAGAAATTATTAAAAATCTAGATCTAGATATATATAAAGGAGAATTTCTAACTTTGTTAGGTTCTTCAGGATGTGGTAAGTCAACTATTCTTAAAATGATTTCAGGTATCGAAAGTGTTACTGATGGATCTATAATAATGGAAGGAAAAGATATTACTAATTTAGATTCTACTAAAAGGGAAATAAATACTATTTTTCAAAATTATGCCTTATTTCCTCACATGACAATAGAAGATAATATAGGATTTGGTTTAAAAATTAAAAAAATTGATAAAAAAATTATTCAAAAAGAAGTAAAAAAAATGCTTAATCTTGTAAAACTTGAAGGATATGAAAAAAGATATCCTAGTGAATTATCAGGTGGAGAACAACAACGTGTAGCAATAGCACGTGCTATTATTAATAATCCTAAAGTTTTACTTCTTGATGAACCACTTTCAGCATTAGATAAAAAATTACGAAAAGAAATGGAAGTTGAACTTAAAAATTTACAAAAAAAACTAGGTATAACTTTTATATATGTTACACATGATCATGAAGAAGCACTGACAATGAGTGATCGTATAATCATTCTTAATAAAGGCAAAATTGAACAAATTGATACACCGTCAGTAATATATAATTATCCAAAAACAAAATATGTTGCAACATTTATTGGGGATTCGAATATATTTGAAGGACTTGTAATCGAACCTAATTTGGTTCGTATCGATGGTTTATTTGACTATAAATCAAAAGAAAATTTAAAAGTTGGAGATAAAGAACTATTATTAATAAGACCAGAAAATATTAAAATTGTTAAAAATAGCAATATTGAATTTCAAAAAACAGATTATATATATAATGGTCCTCTAAGTAAAGTATATGGAAAATTAAAAAATGGACAAGAGATTAAAATTACAGTAAATGATTACGATTATAATAGGGATTATCATTGTTTATCTTTTGATAACGATGATATAGTTTTAATTAAATGAAAAAGAAATTATTGATTTTACCTGTAATTTTATATTCAATTTTCTTAATAATTTGTCCATTAATTTATATTTTAATATTAAGTTTTCTTAAAAGTGATTCATATGGTGGTGTTATTTTTACTCTTACATTAGAAAACTATAAAGAACTTTTTGATTTTGTATATATAAAAATATTTTTAAAATCTTTTGTAATAGCATTAGTAACAACTCTTTTTTCAATTTTAATATCATATCCTTTTTGTATATTTTTATCTTCTAAGAAAAAAATTGTTAAGGATATCATAATGACTTTAGTTATAATTCCTTTTTTAACAAATTCTCTTATAAGAACATATGGTGTTATTATTTTACTTAGAAAAGAAGGTATTATTAATAATATTTTAATGAGTCTTAATATAATTAATAATCCATTAAAGCTTATGTATAATAATTTTGGTATTATCATGGGAATGACTTATACTTTACTTCCATTTATGATTTTACCTTTATTTGCATCTGTAGATAAAATAGATAAAAATTTATATAGTGCTGCAAGTGATTTAGGTGCTAATAAACTCAAAATCTTTAAAGAAATAATTTTACCTCTTTCTATACCAGGATTATTTAATGGCTCTTTAATGGTATTTATTCCTTGTATTGGATTCTTCTTTATAGCTGATTTACTTGGTGGAGGAAAATTAATGCTTTTAGGTAATCTTATTAAAAATCAATTCTTAACTGCTAGAAATTGGCCTTTTGGTGCTAGTATATCTATTGTTCTTATAATTGTAACTTTTATTCTTGTTTCTATATATAGAAAATTAGGTGGCAAGATGGAAGATTTAGGAGGTATGTAATATGAAAAA
>SAMEA3663006__coassemble_379_pt1 | contig 20256 bp, 16 predicted proteins | sample SAMEA3663006__metabat2_low_PE_028 | metagenome-assembled genome bin SAMEA3663006 (sample SAMEA3663006) | pig gut metagenome | biome: pig gut; feature: pig-associated habitat; material: faeces | place: France | collected 2012
ACTCCGTATATGAGCATGCGTGAGCAAATAGTTGAACTTGCAAAAAGTGTTACTGCTCTTGATTTAAGTACACAACAAGGTCAAAAATCATTACAAGAGTATAAAAATCAATTTCCAGAATTAACTCAATATTTATTGGATACTGGCAAAAATTTTCAAGATTTAACAGAAAAAGAATTAGAAAATATTGAAGAATATATTATTAAAAAATATAAAAAAATATGATATAATTTATAATAGGTGATACTATGATAAAGAATAAAAAAGGATTTACACTTGTAGAGTTACTTGCTGTACTAATTATACTTGCTTTAATTAGTGTTATAGTATATCCACGTGTAAATACGATTGTAGAAAAAAATAAAAAGAAAGCATTTATTGAATCAGTAAAATCAACTATTCGTAGTTATGATTCTTATTTAGCAAGTGAAAACTATCCACAATTAGGTCAAGTAGATGTTACTAAAGGTATTATCCCAACAATAGATTCATCAACTTGGAAAACGGGTTTAATAGAAAAATTATTTAGTAAAATTTATGTTGAAAATTTCTATGACGGAAATTTTTGTGCATTTGGATACGAAGATTCATTAAGCGTATATAGAGGAGAATGTAAAACAACACCTTCATCGTGTTTCGAATTTAATACAACAACTAAAACCATTACAGGATATAAACTAAGTGATACATGTACTAAAAATGTAATTATACCTCAAGTTATTAAAGGCGTTAATGTTGAAAATATTGGACAAGAGGCTTTCAGCAATAAAGGATTAGAATATGTATTTATACCTAGTAGTGTAAAATCCATTGGAGCTTATGCATTTTCATCTAATGCATTAACAAGTTTGGTTGTACCTGATACAGTTAAAACAATAGGTAATGGTGCTTTTAATAATAATAAATTACCAGATGATCAAGCTTTTATTTATCAAACAGTTAATGGGGTACCAAATGAAAGTGTTCTAATTAGTTATGGTGGTGCTAATAAAGATGTTAAAGTACCAAGTAATGTTACTGTAATCAATAATGGTTCATTTAGATATGATTCAATAAATAGTGTAATTATTCCAACTGGTGTTACTGAAATCGGAAATGATGCCTTTAGAAGTAATAATTTAACTAATGTAACAATTCCTAATACAGTTACAAGAATTGGAGCTTATGCATTTTGGGGCAATAAACTAACTACAGTAAATTTAAGTGTAGGTCTAAAAACTATAGAAACATATGCTTTTGCATCTAATAAAATACAAAATTTAACGATACCTGATGGAGTTACTACAATAGGTAATTATTGTTTTGAAAGAAATACTATGAAAACACTAAGTTTACCTAATACAATTACATCACTAGGTGAATACATTTTTCTTTTTAATGATTTAACTAGTGTTAATATTCCAACAAATTGGACATCAACTGGACATGGTACATTTAGAGGTAATAAATTAACAAGTATAAATATTCCTTCTAATATTAATCATATTGGACGAGAAGCATTTCGCGATAATAGCCTAACAGAATTAGTAATACCTGATACTGTTACATCAATGGAAACTCATGCATTTTCATATAATCCAATTGCAAATTTAACATTATCAAAAAATGTTTCGAATATACCTACATGGTGTTTTATTGGTGATAAGCTTGTTAATTTAACTATTCCAGAAGGAGTAACTACGATTTCTCAGTCAGCATTTGAATCGAACCAATTAGAATCTGTAGTATTTCCTAACTCATTAACTTTCATTGTAGGTCATTCATTTAAGAACAATAAAATAAATTCTATTACATGGGGTAGTGGATTAACAAGAATTGGTGAATACGCCTTTGAAAGAAATGCTTTAACAAGTGTTACATTCCCAAGCTCACTAAGAAATATAGATGTTAAAGCTTTTAGTTCTAATCAACTTGCTAATATTTCATTTAATGAAGGATTATCTTTTATTGGTACTGAAGCATTTTATAAAAATAAACTAACTTCCATATCTCTTCCATCTACATTAACAAGTTTAGGACAAAGAGCATTTAATAAAAACTTGTTAACTGATGATAATGCATTTATATATAAACTTAATAATGATGGAACAACAGATCCTACTGTACTTATAAGTTATGCTGGTTCAAGTTCAAGTATAACTATACCAAATCAAGTTCAAGTAATAAATCCTTATACATTCTCTGAAGCAGGTATAACAAGTGTAACATTTGGTTCAAATCTTAAGACTATAGAAAATAATGCATTTTATAATAATAGAATAAGTAGTATTACTTTTCCAAATTCTTTGGAAAATATTAAAAATTCAGCATTTCAAAACTGTGATCTTACAAGTGTTACTATACCTAACAGTGTTAAAAATATAGGAGACTATGCATTTCAACATAATAAAATATCATCTTTAACATTAGGTAATTCTCTAGAACGTATAGGTGTTAGTACATTTAGAGAAAATTCATTAACAAGTGTCACAATACCTGGTAATCTATCATATTTAGGTAGCCAATCTTTTGCAAAAAATAGTTTATCAACAATTAATATTCCTAATACTAACATCGATTTAACTGCTGGTGGAGTATTTAATGATAATAATATGTCTGATAGTAAAGCATTTATATATGCTAAAAATGCTGATGGAACAAACGATAAATCACATTTAGTAAGTTATGCAGGTTCTAATAGAAATGTCGTAATTCCTAATACAGTTAAAATAATAGGACATTCTTCATTCATAGATCAAAATGTAAGTTCTATTACAATTCCAGAAGGAGTTCAAAAAATAGAATCACATGCTTTTTGGGCTACAGGTTTAACTAAAATAAATCTACCTGAATCACTATTAATTATAGAACAACAAGGATTAGCTACTACAAATATTAGTTCTATATTAATTCCTAAAAATGTATCATATATTGGAAATAATGCATTCCAAGGTTGTAATAATTTGAGAACAATACAAATTGATAAAGAAAAAGATTCAATTAGTGGTTCAAAATGGGGAGCACCAAACGCTACGGTTGAATGGTTAGGATAAAAAAGACCTTTGGTCTTTTTTTGCTTGACAAATATGTTATAATAATATTGGTGATTTTACATGTTTAAAATTAAGAATTTAGAACTTAAAAATCGAGTAGTTTTAGCACCTATGGCAGGTATATGTAATAGTGCATATAGAACCATCATAAAAGAAATGGGATGTGGACTTATATATGCTGAAATGGTTAGTGATAAAGCTATTAGTTTTGGTAATGAAAAAACTATAGATATGTTATATATGACTGATTTTGAAAGACCTATAGCACAACAAATATTTGGTAGTGATAAAGAATCTTTTGTTAAAAGTGCTAAATATATTAATGAAGTTATGAAACCAGATATTATAGATATTAATATGGGATGTCCTGTTCCTAAGGTTGCAGTTAGAGCACAAGCAGGGAGTGCGCTTTTAAAATCTCCTGATAAAGTATATGAAATAGTAAAAGCGGTAGTCGAGGCAGTGGATATTCCAGTTACTGTTAAAATTAGATCAGGATGGGATAGTGAATCTATTAATGCTGTTGAAATAGCAAAAATTATTGAAAAAGCAGGTGCTAGTGCTATTACAGTTCATCCAAGAACAAGAGCTCAAGGATATTCAGGGAATGCTGATTGGAATATAATTAAACAAGTAAAAGAAAATGTTAACATTCCAGTTATTGGTAATGGAGATATAAAATCATGTTATGATGCTAAAAGAATGATGGATGAAACTAATTGTGATGCTATTATGATAGGAAGAGGAGTCTTAGGTAATCCTTGGTTAATAAAAGAATGTGTTGATTATATAGAAAACGGTATAGAACCTACTAGTGTTAGTGTAGAAGATAAAATTAATATGATTAAACATCATATTGATTTATTAAGAAAAACAAAATGTGATAAATTAGCACTTTTAGAAATAAGAAGTCATGCTACATGGTATTTAAAAGGGATAAAAAATAGTAGTTATTTACGAAGTGAAATCTGTAAAGCTAAAAGTATTGAAGAATTATTAAATTTAATTGATGTTTTTGAAAAAGAAAAACCATATCTTTAAAAGACGAGCTTTAGCATATATTATAGATTTTACAATTTTAGGAGTACTAGTTAGTTTAACTTTATTATTTACTAAAGTAGATACGAGTAGTGTAGAATATGAAATGTCTAACTTAGCTGAATTATTATTAACTGAAAATATAAACATTTCAACTTATATCAAAAATTATGGTAAACTTTTTTATAAATATGATATAATACAGTTTATTACTAATCTAATAAATTTTTTATATATTATTATTTTATATATTATTATTCCTGGATTTACGAAGGGACAAACAATTGGTAAAAAAATTATGAAAATTAGAATAGTTAATGATGATAATACTTGTGTTAGTATTATTAACCTAATTAAAAGAGCTCTTTTAATTGATTTTTTAGGTTATTTATTAATAACATTAATTATAATTAACTTTATAAGTGGATTTCCGTACTTTATAATAGTTACTATTTTAGGAATATTACAGTTCTCACTAGTAATTGTTAGTAGTTTTATGATATTATATAACAAGAAACAAAAAGGAATTCATGATATTTTAACAAAGACAAAGATAAGGGTGATAGAATGAGAGAATTTACTGAACAAGAATTAGTAAGAAGAGAAAAAGTAAATGCTTTAAGAGAATTAGGAATTGATCCTTTTGGACATCGTTATGATGCTACAAGTGATTCAAAAGAAATTAAAGAAAAATATAGTGAAAATACAAAAGAAGAATTAGATGAATTAAAAGTACAAGTTAAAATTACTGGACGTATAATGACTAAACGTAGAAATGGTAAAGCAGGATTCTTCCATATTCAAGATAAATATGGAAAAATTCAAATTTATATTAGATTAGATAATGTAGGAGAAGAAGATTATAACTTATTCAAAGCATCAGATTTAGGAGACATTGTTGCTATTGAAGGTTATGTATTTAAAACAAATACTGGTGAATTAAGTGTACATGCTGAAAAATATATTCACTTAGTTAAAGCTTTAAAACCACTTCCTGAAAAATTCCATGGTCTTACTGATATAGAAGAAAGATACAGAAGAAGATATGTAGATTTAATTATGAATGAAGATTCTAGACGTGTTGCTTTTGCAAGACCTAAAATTATTAGAACAATTCAAAATTATTTAGATGAATTAGGTTATACTGAAGTTGAAACTCCAATTTTAACACCATTATTAACTGGTGCTGCAGCTAGACCATTTATAACACATCATAATGCATTAAATATGCCATTTTATTTAAGAATTGCTACTGAATTAAATCTAAAAAGATTATTAGTAGGTGGTATGGATGCTGTTTATGAAATAGGTAGAATATTTAGAAATGAAGGTGTTGATAGAACTCATAATCCTGAATTTACTACAATAGAACTTTATAAAGCGTTTGCAAATTTAGAAACTATGATGGATGTTTGTGAAGGTATTTTTTCTAAAGTATGTATGGAACTTAATGGAAGTTATGAAATTCCATGGAAAGGTGAAACTATTAACTTAGCACCTGGATTTAAAAGAATTCATATGGTTGACTTAATTAAAGAAGTTACTGGTGTAGATTTCTTTAAAGAAATGACTTTAGATGAAGCTAAAGAAATAGCTCGCAAACATAATGTAGAAATTGAACCACACTTCCAATATGGACATATTGTTAATGCATTTTATGAAGAATTCTGTGAAAAAACAATTATTCAACCAACATTTGTTTATGGTCATCCAGTAGAAATATCTCCACTTGCTAAAAAATCAAGTGATCCAAGATTTACAGAAAGATTTGAATTATTCATTATGGGTACAGAATATGGTAATGCATTTACTGAATTAAATGACCCAATTGATCAATTTGAAAGATTTGAAAATCAATTAAAAGAAAGAGATTTAGGAAACGATGAAGCTAATGACATGGATATGGATTTCATTGAAGCATTAGAATATGGTATGCCACCAGCAGGTGGAATGGGAATTGGAATTGATAGAATGATTATGTTAATGACTAATTCTGAATCAATTCGTGATGTATTATTATTCCCTCATATGAAAAATGTTAATGGTAATAATAAGACTATGAAAGTTGTAGAAAAAGTTGATTTATCTAAAGTTAAAATTGAACCATTATTTGAAGAAATGGTAGATTTTGATACATTTGCAAAATCTGATTTTAGAGCTGTTAAAATTGAATCATGTGAAGCAGTAGATAAATCTGATAAACTTTTAAAATTTACATTAAATGATGGTACTGAAAAAAAACGTACAATTTTAAGTGGTATTCATAAATATTATGAACCAGAAGAATTAGTAGGAAAAACTGCTATAGCAATAGTAAACCTTCCTCCAAGAAAAATGATGGGAATTTATTCTGAAGGTATGCTTATTAGTGCTGTACATGAATTAGATGGAGAAGAAAGATTAAATCTATTAATGGTAGATGATAATATTCCTGCAGGTGCTAAATTATATTAAAAACTTCTAAACTTATTTAGGAGTTTTTTTTATTAAACTTTAATTAATAAATCATTATTTGATTAAATAATGTCAATTTCATTTAAAATATAAATCTTTTTTTATAGTAAAAAATAATAATTTATGGTATTATAATAGTGTTAATTAAGGAATCCATGAAATTATTCCTTTTAACTAAAATTGGGAGGTTATTATATGAAAATTTTATCTGTAAACTGTGGAAGTTCATCTTTAAAATTCCAAGCTTATGAAATGCCTGAAGAAACTGTTTTAATTTCAGGATATTTTGAAAAAATTGGATTAGAAGATAGTTTCTACACATTAAAACTTAATGGAGAAAAGATTAAAAAGGTTGTAAGTGTAAAAGATCATGCTGTTGCTGCTGAAATCTTAATTAAAGAATTATTAGAAAATAATATAGTTAGTGATTTAGCAGAAATTAAGGGTGTTGGACATCGTTTGGTTCATGGTGGAGATAAATATGCTGATTCAGTAGTAATTGATGAAGATGTTATTGCTACTGTTACTGAATTATCACCTTTAGCACCACTTCATAACCCAGCTAATTTAATTGGTGTTAAAGCTATGATGAAAGCAATTCCAAATGCTATACATACTGCAGTATTTGATACAGCATTTCATCAAACAATGCCTGAAGTTAATTATTTATATTCTGTTCCTTATTCTTGGTATAGAGATTATAAAATACGTAAATATGGATTCCATGGAACAAGCCATAAATATATTACTAATGTAATGCAAGAAAAATTAGGTACAAAAGATGTTAATTTAATTATTGCTCACATTGGTAGTGGTGGTTCATTAACTGCTGTTAAAAATGGAAAAAGTTACGATACAACTATGGGATTTGGTCCTAATGCTGGTATTACTATGGGAACTCGTTGTGGTGATATAGATTATTCAACAATCTTATATGCAATGAAAAAAACTGGTATGACATTTGAAGAAATAGATTCAATATTAAATAAAAAGAGTGGTTTATTAGGAATTAGTGAAAAATATTCTGATCATAGAGATATTGAAGCTGGTATTGATAGTGGAGATAAACAATGTAAATTAGCTGATAAGGTTTATATTGATAGAATTGTTAAATATATCTCTGAATATTATGTAGAATTAGAAGGAAAAGTTGATGCAATAGTATTAACAGCTGGAACTGGTGAAAATGCTCGAGATGTAAGAAAAGATATCATTGACAAATTAAATTGTTTAGGTATTTACTTAGATAGAGATAAAAATAGTAAAATTGCTAGTTTTTTAGATGTTAAAGAAGGTTTAATTTCTACTGCTGATTCTAAAGTACCAGTATATGTAATTCCTACTGATGAAGAAGTAGTTATTGCTAGAGATGCATATAACTTTGCTAAATAGAAAGTAGTTTGAGATTATGTTTAATAATAAGTACTTAAAAATATATCATAAAATAAAAAAATATAATAAAATAGTAATCACAAGACATGTTGGTGCTGATCCTGATGCATTATCTAGTCAAATAGGATTAAGGGATGCTATTAAATTAAAATTTCCTAAAAAAGAAGTTTATGCTGTAGGAGCTCCTGCTAGTACTTTTAAATATTTAGGACAATTAGATAAGTTTAGTGATGATATGTATAAAGATAGTTTATTAATAGTATTAGATACTCCAGATTATAAAAGAGTAGATGGAGTAATTCCTAATAATTTTGAATATGCTATAAAAATAGATCATCATCCTTTTGTGGAAGAATTCTGTAATATAGAATATATTGATGAATATGCTAGTAGTGCTGCACAGTTAGTATTAGAGCTTATTTATAGTACACCTCTTCCACTTACAAAAGAAATAGGAGAAAAATTATTCGTTGGTATTGTTGCAGATACTAATAGATTTTTATTTAAATATACTACTCCTAAAACATTTAAATTGATTTCGAAATTAATAAAAGATACAAATATAGATTTTACAAAATTATATGAAAAACTATATTTAAGACCGGTAAAAGAATCAAGATTTCAAGGTTATATTGCTGATAATATGATTGTTACTGAAAATGGATTTGCTTATATAAAAATAGATACAGAAATACTTAAGAAGTATAATGTTGATGCTGCAACTGCTGGAAATATGGTAAATAATTTCAATTATATAAATGAAATTTATGCTTGGGCAATTTTTTCAGAAGATACAGCAAATAATGTAATAAGAGGTTCTATAAGATCAAGAGGACCAGTTATAAATGAGGCAGCAAGTCATTTTGGTGGCGGTGGTCATGTTTTTGCAAGTGGTGTAAGACTTAAAGATTTTGAAGAAGTAGACAGATTAGTTAAAGAACTTGATGATATATGTAGTACTTACGAAGAAGAGTAAATATACTCTTCTTTTTCTTTTAAAAAATGATATAATTATTTTGGAGGTAATATAATGAAAAAAGTAATAATAGAAGAAAGAAAAAATAATACTTTTATAAATTTAGTAATTACTGCCATTTTAGGGTTTGTATTCTATTTTTTATTTCTACCAGCTTTAAATTTAACTAGTATGGGATTTTGGGGATTCATTTTCCTTTTATTTGGTGTTTTTACACTGCTTAATTTATTTGGAAATATTGATTCTAGAGGAAATATAATTAGTGGAATTAAATTATTAGTATCATTAGTTTCTTTAATGGGTGTCGTATTATCACTTATTATTGCTATAAATTTTATACTTTCTCCAATCTTTAATTCAAAATTGTATTCAAAAAGAATTGATGTTAATACTAAAGGTGATTTTTATAAAGATATAGAGGAAGTAGATTTTGATAAATTACCATTACTTGATAAAGCATCAAGTCAAAAATTAGGTGATAGAGTAATGGGACAAATGCCAGAGTTAGTAAGTCAATTTTATGTATCCGATTTATATACTCAAATTAATTATCAAAATAAAATAGTAAGAGTAACACCACTTGAATATAATGGTTTTTTCAAATATCTTGCAAACAAAAAAGAAGGTATTAAAGGTTACATTACAGTAAATTCAGTATCAGGTAAATCTAAATTGGTAAAACTTGAAAAAGGTATGAAATATATGGATTCAGCAATACTAATGGAAGATTTAAATCGTAAATTAAGATTTACATATCCTACAAAAATATTTGGTGAAAAATCATTTGAAATTGATAATGAGGGAAATCCTTATTGGGTTGTTCCAGTTTTAAAATATACTGGTATAGAAATGCTTGAAGAAATTGATGGTGTTGTACTTTTAGATCCTATTACAGGTAAATCTAAGTTTTATAAAACTAAAGATGTGCCAAAATGGGTAGATCATGTTTATAGTGCTAAATTAATAATTGAGCAATTAGATGATTGGGGTTCATATAAAAATGGATTCTTAAATTCATTATTTGGTCAAAAAGATGTTACTATGACTACTTCTGGATATAATTATACTGTAATGGGAGATGATGTATATTTATATACAGGTATTACTAGTGTATCTTCTGATGAATCAAATTTAGGTTTTGTTTTATCTAATTTAAGAACAAAAGATACAGTGTTCTATTCAGTTCCTGGTGCTGAAGAATATAGTGCTATGGAAAGTGCTAAGGGTCAAGTTCAACAAATGAATTATACTGCTACATTCCCATTATTAATTAACTTAAATAATAAAGCTACTTATGTTATTTCATTAAAAGATAAGGCTGGATTAGTAAAAATGTATGCTTTTGTTGATGTGGCTGATTATCAAAATGTTGTTGTTACAGATGCTAAAGCAGGTATTGAAGAGGCAGCAAAATCTTATATTAATAATGCTAATCTAAAAGAAGATAAAGAATCTTCAAAAACTAATGAAATTACAGTAGAAAGTATTACAACTGCTGTTATTAATGGTAATACTTATTACTATATTACAGATACAAATAAAAATAGATATTATGCATCTGTTGAAGTAGCTAAATATAAATTACCTTTCCTTAAAAATGGAGACGTTGTAACAATTACGTATAATGAACTTTCTGATATAAATAAAATTAGTAAGCTAAAATAAGCTTACTTTTTTTAATTTTTCGTTAAAAAGTCTTTTATTTCCTTATGTTTTAGGTTATAATGTAGGTATGATAGGGGAGGATAAAGATGGCAGAAAAGAAAGCTATAAAAGAAGTAAAGAAAAATACTTCGAAAAAACCAGTTGAACAACCAAAAAATAATAAGGTTGAACCTAATGCTAAAAAAGCTAAAGAGGTTAAAGTTGAGCCTAAAAGATCTGAAAGAGATGTTGTTGAGGCTAAAGTTGAACCAATGTCTAATGACATGGTAGAAAAAGATAAAGATGATAAAATATGGATTATTATCGCTTTATTATTAGTACTATTAGTTGGTGGTGCTTTTGTTGCAAATAAAGTAGTTAATACTAAAAAAGTTGAAGAAAGTAGTAATAACAAAATATATGTTTCAAAAGTAGTAAATCAAAATGATGATGGTACTGTAACAGTTAAAGTAAAAGTTAAATCAAATGTTGGTTTAAAATCTATTACTTTAGAAGATGGCACAGTAATGAATTACAATAACAAAAAAGAAGTTGAAGTTAAATTTACAGCAGAAGAAAATAAAGAATATACACTTGTTATTAAAGATAAAAATGGTGTAAAAACTAAGAAAAAAATTAAAGTAACACAAGTTAAAAAAGTAAAACAAGAAGAAGATCAAGTTCTACAAGTAGAAGAACAAGTTACTCCAACTTATGTTGTATACTACCATAGACCAGAAAATGATAAGACAGCAGAAGAGGTAGTTGAGACAGTTGAAACTATATCATTTAATGTAGAAAATGATTTATTCACAAATGAAGATGTTGAATTAGAAATTACTGCTAATGCAGAATATGATGCAGTAGTTAAATTTAACGAAGAAGAAGAAGTTCCATTTGATGGAGAAGTATTTACTGAAGAAGGAAAATATGTTGTTACTGCTACAACTAAGAAAGGTAAAACTGAATCTGTTACATTTACAATTGATAAAACAGCTCCTGAATTTGTAAATATTGTTGATGGAGAGGAATATGAAGGTAGAATTGAAGCATATGCTACTGATGATAATTTAGATGGTTATGTTTTAGAATTTGTTAATCATGAGTATGATGCTAATGAAACTGTTCCATTAGTAAAAGGAACATATACTGTTGTTGCATTTGATAAAGCAGGTAATTATACTAAAGTAACAGTTAATGTAAAAGATATTCTAAGTGATGATAACACTATTCATCATGCAGTACTTGTATATGATAATTATGCAATTATAAATGTAAGTGATGAATTAATGAGTGAAAATGCATCATTTACATTAGAAAAATTAGATGAAGAAGGAAATTTCGTTGAAGTTTCAGGATTCGATTTAAATAATGCTATAACTGAAGTAGGATCATATAGATTTAATATTAAATACTCTGATAGTGAAGAAGTTAAATCTATGTATTTTGAAATCAAAGAAAAAGAACCTGTTGTAACAGAACCTGAAGAAACAGAACCAGAAGTAACAAATCCTGAAGTAACACAACCTGAAGTAACAGAACCAGAAGTAACAAATCCTGAAGAAACAGAACCTGTTGTAACAGAACCTGAAAATTCTAATGAAGAAGAAAATAATCAAACTAATACTAATGTTTTAGCTCCATTAAAGGAATTAGAAGACGAAGTAAAAGTTGATGAAATAATAAAAGAAGATGTTTAATTGTAAAAATTACTAGCCAAGAAGAGAAATTCTCTTCTTTTTTTTCCCATAATTTAACATAATTTATACATTATAATTACATAATTAAATACTATAATGTAATTGTTGGAGGTGATAAGAGAATTTTTACAATTAAATTGTTTAGGTGATTATTAGTTATGATATACTACTTATGAGGTGTTAATATGTACAAAATTTGTTTAGTTGAAGATGAAAAAGATTTAAATAATTTGATTAAAAACTATTTAGAACATGAAGGTTATAATGTAATACCTATATATAGTGGTAATGAAGCATTGAATATAATTGGTAAAGAAACAATTAATTTATGGATACTGGATATAATGCTTGGTGATGAAATTAGTGGATATGATATTATTAAAAAAATAAGAAGTATTGATTCTGATGTTCCTGTAATTTTTACTTCTGCAAGAGATCAAGATCTTGATAAAATAATTGGATTAGAACTTGGTAGTGATGATTATATTACTAAACCATATTCACCAAAAGAATTAGTATTACGAGTTAATAAACTTATAGATAGAATATATAAAAATAACAAAAAAATACTTGAATACGAAACATATAAAATTGATGTTGATAAAAGAACAGTAGTTGAAAATGAAGAAATTAAATTAACAACTTTAGAGTTTGATCTACTTATTATGTTTTTAAATAATAAATCCAAATCATTTAGTAGAGAGGATATACTTAATACTATTTGGGGAGATGATTATTATGGAAGTGATAGAGTAGTTGACGATTTAGTTAGACGTTTAAGAAAGAAAATGCCGAAATTAAGGGTTAATACTCTTTATGGATTTGGATATAGATTAACATGAAAAAATTTAATTTATCAAAACAACTTTTATGTATAATGGTTGTTATATTTCTTCTACTTACAGCATCCATAGGATATTTACTACCTACAGTACTACTACCCGTTTACGAAGATAACATTTATACAATGCTTAAACAACCATTAGAGTTTGTTAGTTCTGATGTTCGTGAGAATAGTTATAATTCTAATGTTGCATATCTATATATTTCTAAAGATAGTGAATTAGTTACATCTGTTAACCTTAATAAAATAATTAAACTTTCACCTAAACAAATAATAAAGAAAATAGATAAATTAGAAGGTAAATTTACTTACTTAGGTAAGAATTACTATTATATACAAGAGAACGACAAATATATTAAAAAAATAGCCCTTACAAACGATACTTACATAAATGAAATTAAAGATAGTATTATAAGTACTATACTTCCAATAATATTTTTTACAATGTTAATAGTACTTGGACTCGTATTATTATGGAGCCAAATACTAATAATGAAAATTGAAAACTTAAAAGAAAAAGTAGACAATTTGGATAATGATAATTACAATAAAAAATTTAATTATTACTTTGATGATGAATTATATTCGTTGTCACTTACTATAGATGACATGAAAGCTACCCTCAAAGAACAAGACGAATATAAAAATCAAATGTATCAAAATATATCTCATGATTTTAAAACCCCCCTTACAGTTATAAAATCATATATTGAAGGTATTGAAGACGGGATACAAGATAAAGACCAAGGAATCAAAGTAATTAAAGAACAAGTTAATAAGCTTGAAATGAAAGTACACTCCTTACTATATTTAAACAAACTAAATTATTTAAAAGAAAAGAACAATTATAAAGATGAAAAAACTGATGTTTCACGGGTTATCGATTCATCAGTAGAGAAATTTAAATCAGTCAGACCAGATGTTAAATGGGAAGTCATTTACTATGATAATAAACTTGACTTTCGTGGTACCTTTGACATGTGGGAGGCTATAATAGATAATCTTTTAGCCAATTTTACAAGATACGCTAAGAAAGAGATAAAAATAACTATAAAAAATGGAAAAATTACTTTATATAATGACGGACCTAATATCGACCCCAATATTCTTAATAATATATTTAGTCCATATAAAAAAGGTATTAAGGGACAATTTGGTTTAGGATTATCTATTGTTAAAAAAACAATTCATTTATTTGGTTATGAAATAACAGTAAATAATGAAAAAAATGGAATTAGTTTTATAATAAAGTAGACAGAATGTCTACTTTTTTGTATACTTAAAATGGTGATAGTATGTGTAAAAAAAATATTTTACTGTTTAGTATTTTAGGTATTCTTGTTATAGCTAGTTTAGTATTTGTGATAGGATTTTATATACCTACTACAAAAGAAGCTAAGTTTAAAACAAATGTTGAAAAAGTTGTACAAAGAATGCTATACAATTACAAAAACAAAGAGGGAGAATATTTATTAGTCGAATTTCCTAATAATGTTAAATTATTAAAAGGTGAAGAAAAAGAATTTTTTACTAAGGGATATATTATTATGTATGATAGAAATAATATAACTTTTAAATTAACAGATGGTAAAAATTGTGCTTATAAAGATAAATTTGATAAAGCAGGAGTTATTACCATGAATCAAAAATGTAAAGATTATAAAATTGTAAAAAAATAATAAAAACTCTAAATTTAATTAGAGTTTTTAATTTTATCCCCTTGATAAATATCATATTTGGCCATATATTTATCAATTTCATTTAAAACACCAAATTTTTTAATTAACCAAGTAGGTTCTACTAAGTCGTCTTCTTTAGGATCTCCTGTGATTCTATTAATAACTATTTCTTCTCTTAAATATCTTAGTTGTTCACAAACTATAGAAACATATTCGTCTCTAGAAAGTACATGAAATTTTTCTTTTTGGTACATATCATATAAATCTGTATTTTTTAAAATATGTAACATATGTATTTTAATTCCTTGAATATCTAAGTTATTTAAGTATTTTACTGTATCAATCATCATTTCTTTAGTTTCATAAGGTAATCCATTAATAATATGTACAACAACATTAATATTTCTTTTTCTAAGTTCTTTAACTGCTTTATTAAAACATTCTAGTGAGTGACATCTATTAATAATTTTATTAGTTTTTTCATGTATTGATTGAAGTCCTAATTCAACTGTTAAATAAGTTTCTTTGGATAGTTTTTCTAAATAGTCATATACGTCGTCTTCTATTGAATCAGGGCGTGTAGCTATACTTAAACCAACTACATTTGGTAACTTATATACTGTTTCATATTTTTCCTTTAATACATCAAGTGGGGCATAGGTATTAGTATTTGCTTGAAAATAAGCTATATATTTACTATTAGGCCATTTTTTACTCATCATTTCTTTTACATCATCAAATTGTTTTAGTAAATTATCTTTAATATTACCAGCAAATTCGCCACTACCTGTTCTTGAACAATAAATACATCCTCTAGTTCCTACTTTTCCATCCTTATTAGGACATGTAAATCCTCCATTTAAACTTACTTTAAATACTTTTGATTTAAATTTATTTTTATAAAAGTAATCTAGAGTATGATATCTTTTATTTGAATCACTATATTTAAATTTATTAGTCATAAAATCACCTCAATTTAACCAATTATATCACAAATAATTATGTTTTTATTGTGAAAAAGTAAAATAATCGTTTAATAATAAACATAATTTTGATATAATGATAATGGAGGTAATAGAGAATGAAGAAAAAATACGAATTATTTAAAGCTATCATGATATGTTTTCTAGTATATGTATTCTTATCATGGTTCATACCAGCTGGATCTATTTCTGGTACAACAGTTGAAACATCAGGAGGTATCTCTCCAGTTGGATTATTTGGATTATTTTATTATCCATTATTAACAATTGCTACTTTTATCCAATACGCTGCAATAATATTTGCTATTGGAGCATTATATGGTGTTTTAAATAAAACAGGTGTATATGGTAAATTAGTAAAAAATACTGCAAAAAAATTCGAACGAAAAGAAAAGAAATTCTTAATTGGTATTATAGTATTATTTACAGTACTTTCATCAGTTTTAGGTATTTCTTATGGATTGTTAGTTTTTGTTCCATTATTTGTTGGAATTCTTGTTGCAATGGGATTTACAAATATAACAGCATTAGCAGCAACAATAGGATCTATTTTAGTAGGTTCAATAGCATCAACTTATGGTCTAGGATCTGCAACACAAGTTGTAAATGTTTTAGGCTTAAAAATGAATGATAATATTTTACCTAAATTTGCATTCTTAGTTATAGTATTAGTATTATATGTAGTATTTATAGTAGGTAAAAAATCTTCTGTAGTTGAAAAAAAAGGTAAATTATTAAAAAAAGAAAATAAAAATTTAGTAATTCCTTTTGTTGATGATGAAAAAGAATCATCTAAAAATGTTAAACCATTAGTTATTATGTTAGTATTCTTAGCTATATTATTATTCTTAAGTATGACTAATTGGAAATTTATGTTTGGTGTTGAATTATTTGATAATTTTTATAAACAATTAGAAGATATTAAAGTTAATAATTTATCAGTAGTTACTAAAATATTAGGTACTACTAATGCATTTGGATACTGGACTTCTTATGAACTTTCAGCATTATTAGTTATATTCTCATTTGTTATAGGATGGATATATAATTTAGGACTAAATGGTACATTAGAAGGTATGAAAGATGGCGCTTTAAAGGTGATTAAACCTGCTTTCTTAATAAGTCTTGGTTCAATTATTTTTACAATGATGTTAGTAGGAAGTGGAACAACTATTTTCACAACAATTGCAGGAAAATTATTAGCATTAACTAAAGGATTTAATTTTGCAACAACTAGTGTTGTTGGTTTATTAACAGGATTCTTCTATAATGATATGTATTATGGATTATCAGCAATTAATGGATTATTTACTGATTTTGGATCTGATTATTTACCAATTATAGGATTCATTTTACAATCAATGTTTAATTTAGTTATGCTTATTTGCCCAACAAGTTTAATACTTCTTTCAGGATTAAGTATGTTTGATGTATCTTTAAAAGATTGGTTTAAATATATTTTTAAATTCGTAGTAGAATTATTAGTAATTGTTTTAGCTATTTCTATAATTCTTGTATTGATGGTATAAAAGAGACTTAGTCTCTTTTTTTTATTATTAAAATATGATAAAATAATTATTAGGATAAGAGGTGTTGTATGGTTCAAATTGTTCAAATTTTACAAAATGAAAAAATAATTAATATTTTTAATATTGTAGTATGGGTTTGGTTTATTTATTTTATATTATTGTTAATATATCTTTATATAAAAAGTTTTAGACCTTATAAAACAGATTTTAATGAAGAATTTTATACAAGTATTCCTAGTGATTTAAATATCATAGAAGTTAGTAATTTAGTAAATAGAAAATTAAATGGTAATGTTCTTGCTGCATATATTATTAATTTAATTAGAATAGGACATTTAAAAATTGAAATTATTGATGGTAAAGAATATTTAGTTAGAAATTATTCTTCTTGTAAACCTTCTATAGGAGATGAAGCAACAATTAAGTTAGTCTTATATACTATGGGAGATGGTAATAAAGTAACTATTGATGACTTATATCATTTTTGTGATAGAAAGCGTAATAAAAATATTATGCTTATGGAATATGAAATATGGTGTAAGGTAATGAAGAAAGAAAATTACAAGCATATATTTTATGAAACTAAAGAAGAATACGGAATAGTAAAATTTACTTCGTTTTTAGGGTGTTTAATCTTTTTAGTTGATATTATTCTAGGATTTAATAACAATCTTGGTTATTGTACTTTACTTCCTGCAATTTTATTATTATTTTTATTTTCAAAAGTATATAAAAGAACAAGAACTGCAAATGAAGAATATAAAAAATGGATAGCTTTTAGAGAATACTTAGATAATATTAATATTTTTGATAAAGTAATAAATGATCCAGAATTGTATATTGTATATGGTACATGTTTAGGTATTAAAGGTTTAGAAAATAAAATAACAGATCATGATTATTGTGAAAGAATTGTTGAAGCAATTAATAGATCTGTAATTAAAGCTATTTTAAGTGGAAACAGGAGTTTATAATGAAATATATTTTAGACAACAAAGAATACGACGTAGAAATTATAAAAAAAAGAAACAAAAAAACATATGTGAGGGTCAAAGAAGATTTGACTATTCATATTACAACAAATTTTTTTGCAACTAAAAAAGAAATAAAAAATTTACTTGATAATAATCATGACTTTCTTAGAGGGGCAATAGAAAAAAGAATAAAAGAAAGAGAAAAAGAAAATGGTTTTTATATTTTTGGTGAAAAATATGATGTTATAGTTATGCCACAATTTAAAAATATTAAAATGGTTGATAAAGTAATATATACACCTGATGCAACAAAATTAGATGCATGGTTAAAAAAAGAAACAAGAAGAATTTTTGAAGATAGAGTTAGATATAATTATCAAAAATTTGAAGAAAGTATTCCATTTCCAACAGTAAAAATTAGAAAAATGAAAACACGTTGGGGTGTATGTAATAAAAAAAGAGAATATATTACTTTAAATAGTAATTTAATTAAAGAAACAGTAGATAAATTAGATTATGTTATTATTCATGAGCTTTCTCATTTTGTTCATTTTAATCATTCAAAAGAATTTTGGGCATTAGTTGGTAAATATTGTCCTAAACATAAAGAGATAAGAAAAGAATTAAGAGAATAGGAGGTAGTTAAATGAAAAGAATTAAAAAGTTATTTTGTTTGGTTTTAACTTTTATTCTTTTAATACCGACATTATTTGTATTTCCTGAAGAAACAGATGCAAAAACAATTGCAACAATTAGACAAGAAATAGATAAATTAGAAAAAAATCTTCAATCTAATAAAAATCAACAAAAATTAACAGAACAACAAATACAAACTATTACAAATAATATTTCATTAATAGAAAATGAAATAGAAGAAAGTAAAAAAGAAGTTGAAAAATTAAAAAATCAAAGTATTCAATTAGAAGAAGATATAAGAGTAAAACAAACTGAAATTGAAAAAATATTAAGTTTCTATCAACTTTCTAGTGGAGAATCTTCCTATTTAGAGTATACTTTTGGTGCTGCTACTTTTACAGATTTTATTTATCGTGTTGCTGTAACAGGACAATTAACTAAATATAATAAAAAATTAGTAAAACAATTTAATGAAATGATTGCTGCTAATAATGCTAAAACTGAAGAAATTAAAGTTAAACAAAAGCAATTAGATGAAAAGATTGTACAATTAGGTAATGAAGCGTCTAAATTAAGAGCACAAGGTTTAAATCTTGCTAAAGATGAAGGAACACTAGAAGAAGGTATTAAAGCCAGTAGAGAAGAATTAAATAACTTAATTAAATTAGGATGTTATGAAACTGAAGAAGTTACAACTTGTTATAGAAGATTAAATTCTCTTCCTGCGGATACTAAATTCTGGAGACCTTTAAGAAGTGGTAGAATTACTAGTGAAGTAGGCGGTAGATGGGGTGGATACCATAATGGTATTGATATAGCTGATGGTCAATATGGTTCACCTGTATATGCTGCAGCTGCAGGTATTGTAGTTAGTACTTATAATTTTGGTGGTACAGGTTTAACTGTTCATATTAAACATAGTGTTAATGGTCAAAGATATACTACTGCTTATCAACATTTAAGTGCATATGCTGTACAAGTTAACCAAGTAGTTGATAAAGATACTGTAATTGGTTATGTTGGTAATACTGGTGTTTCATATGGAGCACACTTGCATTTTACATTACTAAAGGGATGGAATGGTACTGATTGGACTTATTGGGATAATTATTATTGGTATAATCCTACTAATCCGCGTGATTATATTAACTTCCCAGCAGGTTCAGGATGGTTTAATGATAGAATTACTAGATATTAAAAAGAATGTTTTAAACATTCTTTTTTTGACAATTTTTTTACATTTTATATGTTAGTATTATATTGGTGATAATATGAAAGTTAAAATATTTGATGAGAGTCATGAATTAGATTTAGAAGAAGCAATAAATTGTTTTATTAGTACTGGTGTAGAAATAATAGATATTAAGTTTCAAAC
>SAMEA3663006__coassemble_396_pt1 | contig 19171 bp, 24 predicted proteins | sample SAMEA3663006__metabat2_low_PE_028 | metagenome-assembled genome bin SAMEA3663006 (sample SAMEA3663006) | pig gut metagenome | biome: pig gut; feature: pig-associated habitat; material: faeces | place: France | collected 2012
AGAAAAGAAAAATAAGAAAAAAGAATTAACAAATGAATATAAAAATCCTAAATCATATATATAAAAAGGATTATAAATTAAAAACATTAAGAATAAATAAAATAGTAAATCTATTGTTTTAAATTTAGTTACCATTAAAACAAACAGTAAAACACTTCTAATAATAGATGCAGACATAGTAGTTAAGTATGCATAGAATATTAATATACTTGATACAATTAAATAATTTAACTTTTTTCTTTTGGATATTTTATTTAATATCAATAATAACGTTAAAGAAATAAAACTAATATGCATACCTGAAATTGCAAATAAATGGCTTATACCATTCGTTTTAATTTTTTCATATTCATCTTCATCTATTCTATTATCTCCCAATATAAGTGTACTTAATATAGGATTATTAATACTATTAACATAGTTTATAAATTTATTTTTAAAACTATTACTATTTTTTATAATTTTAATAGAGTCTGCATAAAATAAATAATCTATTTTTTTAGACAATAAATAATTTTTATAATTAAATAGATTAAAATTAGTATTACTAGAAGGTTTTTTTACTCTTCCGTTTACTTTTATAGTAGATCCTATATTAATATTAGTTTTATCTTTACATATTACTTGATAGTTATTAATAACTATTTTATTATCTTTAACACTTCTAACAACACCTATAATACTTGTTCTGTTATTTTCTATATATTTTTTATTATTAATTCTATAATATGTTATATATAAGACACTAAAGAGTAAGATAATTTTTAATACGATTAAATATCGCTTCTCCAATACCTTTCACCTTTGTAATTTCTGAAATATCTTTAAATCCCTTATTAGTATCTCTATATTCTATTATAGATTTTGCTTTACCTTCCCCAATACCAGGAAGTGTCATAAATTCTTCAATTGTACCAGAATTAAGTGATATTTTCCCTGTTCTATTTACTATTCCATCTAGATTAGTAATTGCTTCACTAAAACAACTTATATTACTTACTTTAGGACATATACATTCTTTTTCAACATATTTAACAGCAGTATTACCTTTTTCAAAATTGTTTATCTCTTCTTTAGAATAAATTATTACTACATCTTCATCATGTAATTTTTTACTTAAATTATTAAATTTTGTATCTGCACTATTTTTTAATTTAGCTATTTTTATTAGATCTTCAACTCTACTATTTTCTTTTAATTTATAAACACCTTCTCTTTTAACTTCTCCTTTTATCTCAACATATATATAGTTTTCATCTAAATTATTTTGATAAAATGAAGTATATAATGTAAATATATTTAATATTATCATAATTAAAAAAACTTTTTTCATATATTACCTCCTAATGGTAATATACTTTAAAAGTTCTTTTTATCCTTTTATTTTTATATTATTTAAGTAACAATCTTCTAATACTTCTATAATATTTTCACAATCACTTTTAATAACTATCATCTTATCCTTTCTAATCATGTTATTATTATCATAATATATATAATTAAGTTCACATAGATTATATTTAGTATCTATTATTTTATAATTAAAATAGTAGTGTAATTTATTTTTGGATATATATTTAATTATAATTATTATTATAAATACAAATAAAAAAAATCTAATCATAATTAATTATATGATTAGTTTTTTGATTCAATACATATTCTTTGAACAATTGTTAATGATAATAGGAATGATAAAGTAAACGATCCACCATAAGTAATTAATGGAAGTGGTACACCTGTTAAAGGAAGTATTCCAAGAAGACCACCTAAATTAAATACAATATGTAAAAATAAATATACAGCAATTCCAAAAGATATATATCTATTTCTAACGTTTTTAGTCCTACTTGAAATATTTAATATTCTTGCAATCATTAGTAAATAAATAAGTAGTATAAATGTACCTGTAATTAACCCTGCCTCTTCAATTATTACCGCAAAAATACTATCTGTATGAGGGTCAGGTATATATGAATACTTTTGACGGCTTTTACCTATTCCTAATCCGGTTAGACCACCATCATTCATAGCTATAAATCCATTACATATTTGATATCCACTATCTTCATACTTTTTACACGGATTAATAAATTCTGTTAAACGTTCTATTTGTTCAGAAGAAAAAATATAACCTCTTGACATTTCTAATATAAAACAACCAAATATCCCTAAAATAATAATTGATATAATACATTTTTTAGTTGTTTGCTTACTTACAGGTCCTGCAAGTAACATTATTCCTGAAATACCCACTGTAAGTAATGCTGTACCCATATCCCCTTGCATTAATGTAATAACCGGTAATACAGCACCAAACAATAAGAAATATATCAAATAATTTATCCAATTAAAAGGCTTCTTTTTCTTTATATAATTATTATAATAATCAAATAATAAAGCAATCATTATTATTATTATGGGCTTAGCAAGTTCACTTGGTTGTCCCCCTTTTGAAAACCATCCCTGACTTCCACGTTTTATACTCCCTATAATAAATAAGCTTAATATTAATCCTGTTATTCCTAAAAAAGCAACAGGCCCAAGTATTTTATAATATTTAGTAGGTATTAATATTGCTATAATACATGCAACTAATGAAAATAATAATATTTTTAAATGTTTATTAAAAAAGTAATACATTGAATAATTATATCTTACGACAGTTTCACGACTTGATGCACTTACAATGCTAAGCGTTCCTACTATTATGAGTATTACTGTTGTTAATAGTAATAGTTTATCCATTTTTTTAAAGTTCGACTTTGCTAGTTCTATAAAACTAGGTTCATCTTTGGATACACCTTTTTTCTTTGTCATACAATCACCTATTATTAATTTTATCATAATATTACAACTTTTTAAATAAATCTAGTCTTTTTTAATAACCAACTTTACATATATTAAATATTATATATTAGGTAAAGGAGGTTATAAATATGTATTATTATGGTGGCTACCAAGGTTATGGTGGAGGTTGTGGTTGCGGATATCAAAACTATAATCAAGGTGGATATGGAGCTGCAATTGTTTTAGTATTATTTATTTTACTTGTTATTATAATTGGTTGCCGTAGTTGGGTACAATAAAAGATGATTAATTTTTATACTTTTTAATTATTATAGATAAAATAAAAACCTATAAAGTATCTCTTTCTTTTGAAAGTAAACTTTATAGGTTTCATTTGTATATTGTGGTTTTTAAAAATTCTCTTCTTTAAGTAATGTATAAACATTTACATTTACTCTTTTACCATATCTATTACTATATTTTCCTCTTACACATCCATCTAGATTAAAATTAAATTTATTTAGCAAATTAATACTTCTTTCGTTTGAACTCATAACTTCAACATAAATACACTCTATATCTAGTTCATTAAATATATAATTTATAAAACTTCTTAATGCTTCACTCATGAATCCTAATCCCCAATATAAATCACATAAATTATATGACAATTCTACAAATTTATGTTTTTTATTTACATTGATACCTATTGTTCCGATTACTCTATTATCATATTCTATAGCATAATTATGATAGTTTTTAAAACTATCTTGCTCAATAAAATAATTAATCATATCTCTTGCTTCTTCAATTGTTGTTATAAGAGGATAAAGCATATATTGAGCAACTAATTTATTACTTCCGATATTTAATAAATAATCATCGGCATCTCTAATTTTAAAATTTCTTATTGTTAATCTATCTGTCTTTAATAACATATTACCACCTATTATAAATTATATCATTTTTTTTATAATAGATAAATAATTAATTATATTTTTCTAAGTATTCTTCGTATGGAATTTCTTTATCAATATATGATAAATCTTCTTTCAAATCAATTAATCTTGATGCTACAGTTTCAATTATTTCTTGATCGAATGTAGCAATTACAATAGGATTTTCAAACTTCTCTAATCCATTATTAAGTGCTGTAATTGATTCAATATCCAAGTGATTAGTTGGTTCATCAAATAGTAAAACATTACCTTTATTAAGCATCATTTTAGATAACATAGCTCTAACTTTTTCGCCACCCGACATAACTTTAGCTAATTTATTTACTTCTTCGCCACTAAATAACATACGTCCTAAAAATCCTCTTACAAATGTTTCTTCTTTATTTTCTGAATATTCTCGTAACCATTCAAATAATGTTAAATCATTTAAAAAATATTTATCATGATTTTTTGGAAAATATGATAGTTTTACTGTTGATCCTATTTTTACAGTACCACTATCTGGTGTTAGTTCACCAGATAATATCTTTAAAAGTGCAGTTTTTGCAATCTCATTAGTTCCAACTAAAGCAATTTTATCAGTTGGCCTAATAGTTAGATTAAAATCCTTAATTACTTGTTTTCCATCAACACTAGCACATATATTTTCTAGAACTATTACTTCTTTACCTAAACGAGTATCTGTTTCGAAATTAATAAATGGATATTTTCTATTTGATGGTTTTATTTCATCTAATACAATTTTTTCAAGTGATTTTTTACGACTTGTAGCTTGCTTTGATTTACTTGCATTCGCACTAAATCTAGCAATGAAGTCTTGCAATTCTTTAATTTTCTCTTCTTTTTTCTTGTTAGATTCTCTCATTTGTTTTTGAATTAATTGACTTGACTTATACCAAAAATCATAGTTACCAACAAATAATTTAATTCTTTCATAGTCAATGTCTACCATGTGTGTACATACTTTATTTAAAAAATGACGATCATGTGATACTACAAGTACTGTATTTTTAAAATTAATTAAAAATTCTTCTAACCATTTAATAGCATGACTATCTAAACCATTTGTAGGTTCATCTAAAAGAAGTATATCAGGTTCTCCAAATAAAGCTCGTGCTAAAAGAACTTTAACTTTATCAGTATCTTTTAATTCATTCATCATTTTAGATTGTAATTCTATATCCATTCCTAAACCTGATAAAAGAATTGCTGCATTACTTTCAGCTTCCCATCCATTTTTATCTAAGAATAATCCTTCTAATTCCCCTGCTCTAATTCCATCCTCATCAGTAAATGGAACTTTCATATATATTGCTTCTCTTTCTTTCATAATAGTATATAATTCCTTATCTCCACCAATTACTGTTTCAATAACAGATAAATCATCATATTCATTATGATTTTGCATTAATACAGATAATCTTTCATCTTTTCCAATTGATACTGTACCAGTAGTTGTTTCAATAGTACCTGATAATATTTTAAGAAAAGTTGATTTTCCAGCACCATTAGCACCTATTATTCCGTAACAATTATCTCCTTCAAATTTTAAATTTACATCTTCAAATAATGTTCTTTTACCAAAACGCAAACTCATATTACTTACTGTAATCATATTCTACCTCCTTAATTCAGTCTTATTGATAATATCATAATATTTTCTATTTCTCAAGTTTTTCTTAAATGCATATAATATTTTGTGATATAATTTCTTTTAATTATATACAAGGAGGAATAACTATGGATAAAAACAAATTATACACACTAGAAAAAATTAATTCAGATGAATTATATGGAGATACTATAGAAAGATATAAAGAAAAAAATCATATAAATAATGTTTATAAATTATCTTCTAATGAAAATCCATATGGCTGTAGTAAAAAAGTTTTAGATGTACTTACTAATGAACATATTTTATCTATATATCCTGATGATCATTGTAGTGAGTTAAGATTTGAACTTGAAAAATTTTATGGAATTAAAAATACTAAATTTTTATTTGGTAATGGTTCATTAGAACTTATTGATTTAATCTGTAAAACCTTTTTAAATGAAAATAATAATGCTATCACTTGCACTCCTACATTTGAAGTTTATTATAGTTTAGTTGAAAAATATAATTCTAAAATTAACAAGTTGCCTTTAAAGGATTTTAAATTTGATCTTGATAATATCATAGATAATATTAAAGATAATACTAAAGTTATTTTTATTACAAATCCTAATAATCCTACAGGAACATTACTTAGTTTAAATGAAATTACTTCATTTTTAAATAAAGTTAGAAAAGATATAATTGTTGTAATAGATGAAGCTTATATTGAAGTAATATATGAAAATAGACCTGATACTATAAGTTTACTTGATAAATATGAAAATGTAATACTTCTTAGAACATTTTCTAAAGCTTATGGTCTTGCTGGTCTTAGAATTGGTTATTTGATGACTCATGAAAAAAATGTGTCAAAACTTGAAAAAAATAGACTTCCATTCAATATGTCATCAATTATTCAACAGTTTGCAATTGAGGCTATAAAAGACCAAGATTTTGTTAGTGAATTTAGAGAAAAAAATAATGAAGTTAAAAATTATATCTACGATTTTTTAGATAAACATAATGTAAGTTATATAAAAAGTGTAGGAAATTTTATAATGATTAAGTCAAATAAGCTTAATGAACTAAATAAAAAAGGTTTTCTAGTTAAAGGTAAATACGAATTAATGGAGGATTATATTCGAGTTTCTATAGGAACAATGAATGAGATGAAATTATTTTGTTCTGTTTTTGAAAGTATGCTTTAAGCATACTTTTTCTATTCAAAAATAAGTATTTTTGTGATAAAATATATACGTGGTGATGAATATGTTTAAAAAATTAAATATTTTAGATGAAAAAGACAAAAGATTAAGAATCAAAAGTGTTCCTTATACAGGACCTGTTAGTGATGAAGAAAAAGAATTAGTTGAAAGAATGATTCAACATTTAACTTATAGTCAAATTGAAGAATATGAATTGAAATATGATTTAAGACCAGGAACAGGACTTGCTTTTCCTCAACTTGGAATTAATAAAAGACTTATTGTTATAGTTGACGAATATGAAAAAGGAAAGTTTGCAAACTATGTTGTGGTTAACCCTAAGATTATAAGTCACTCAGAAGAAATGATTGCAGCTGATGCTGGTGAAGGATGTCTTAGTGTTAATAGAGATGTAGATGGTCATGTACCAAGATATGCTCGTGTTACTGTATCAGGCTTAGATTTAGATGGTAACCCTATTAAAATTAGAGCAAGAGAAGAGTTATCAATAGCATTCCAACATGAAATTGATCATCTAAATGGTATTTTATTCTATGATAGAATAAACAAGAAAAAACCATTCTTTAGTGAAAAAGAAATGAGATTATTATAAGGAGAAAATATGAAAACAAAATACAAGTTTTTATTCTTGATATTTACTGCTTGTGTTTCTTCAATATTAATTTATTATTTTTGTGAAAAATCACAACCAGTAAGTTATCGTCAAGATCTTATTAGTTATCAAAATAAAGTTGATGAAACAGAATTAATGGATACTAATTATACAATTAATGATCCAAAAATAATTGTTAATCCATATGGTATATCACCTCTTACTGCGTTAGTTATTTTTGAAACAAGAGATTTAACTACGCCAAGAGTAACAGTACTTGGTAAAACAACTAATGCTAACATTACAAGTACATTTAAACCAAACAAAGTACATTATTTACCTATTTATGGATTATATCCAGGGGAAGAAAATAGTGTTATTATTAATGTTAATAACAAAGATTATGTAATACATATAAAAACTGATCCTCTACCAGAAGATTTTGTAAAACCTACTTCAGTTACATCTAGTGATAATTTAAATGGTAATGAATTATATTTCGTTACTCCTTCTAGTAAAGGTTATACTAGTGCATATGATATTAATGGGGATGTTCGCTGGTATTTAGATGATTATTTTTTATGGGAAATTAGTACTTTAAAAAATGGTAATTTAATGTTAAGTTCTAATAGATCAATAAATCCTCCATATTATATGACTGGATTAGTTGAAATGAATATGCTTGGTAAAATTTATTATGAATATTCACTTGAAGGTGGATATCATCATGATTATTTTGAACTTAGTAATGGTAATTTATTAGTTGCAAGTGATAATTTTACTAATGGCACTGTAGAAGATTATATTGTAGAAATTGATAGAGATACAGGAAAAATAGTTAAAACATTTGATTTAACTAAAATTTTACCTCAAAATCAAGGTAAGAATGAAAACTATACTACAGATTATGATTGGTTTCATAACAATTCTGTTTGGTATGATGAAAAAACTGATTCAATTACTTTATCAGGTAGACATATGGATAGTGTTGTTAATATTGATTATGAAACTAGTGAAATAAACTGGATTGTTGGAGATCCTAGTGGATGGGATAAAAAATATAAAAAATATTTCTTTACTCCAGTAGGTGATAATTTTGAATGGCAATATGCACAACACGCTGCTAAAATATTACCAAATGGTGATTTATTCTTATTTGATAATGGTAATAATAAATCTAAATCAAAAGAAAATAGTATAAATGCTAATGATAATTATAGTCGTGGAGTAATTTATCATCTCGATACTAATAATATGACTATAGAACAAGTTTATGAGTATGGAAAAAGTTTAGGTAGTTCATTTTATTCACCTTATATTTCAGATGTTGATTATTTGGATGAAAATCATTATTTAATTCATTCAGGTGGTATTTCTTCTTTTAAAGGAAATGCTAATAATGAACCAGCTGGTTTATCTAAATTTGATAAATTAACTAGTACTACTGTTGAAATTAAAGATGGTGAAGAAATATTTAAAATGAATTTACCTACTAATACTTATAGAGCTGAAAAAATTAATATTTATAATGATAATGAATACACTCCTAAAAAAGGTATTCATCTAGGAACTCTTGGAGTTACGCCAGAAGATAAAGGTGGATATTTATTACTATTTAATAAAAATGGTGATAAAATTATTAAAGATTATAATCTAACATTTACTAAAGAAATTGATAGATTAGTAGTAAGTGGTAAATTCAAAAAGACAGATGAAGTCGAAATTATATTAGATAATGTATTTAGTAAAAAAATATATAATGTAGTTATCTCAAAAAAACCTTATACAGCTATGTGTGTTGATGTATTTAATGACGATGAAGTAAAGAATGGTATTTCAGTTACTAAATATATAAATGATGAAGGGTTAAAAGGAAAATACTATATTTATATGAAAATAAATGGTAAATATTATGATTTTGATAAATCAGTTGAATTTAAGTAGTAGCAATACTACTTTTTTTTATTAAAAAAAACTATAGAAAGTCATTTATGTATTCTATAGTTATATTTATTTTAGATAGTTTATATAATATAATTTTTCCAATTTTATTATCTACTTTATATAGCATAATTAAATTATTAGGTGTACTTGGTAATGATATTTTATATAATTTTTCTTTATTATCTGATGATATAATTTGTCCTAAAAATATTCCTTGTTTAAGTGCGGGATAAATTTTTTTTGTTAGTTCTATATATGCTTCTTCATTATATTTCTTAAGTATTAGTTCTCTTTCATTATATTCTTGTTCATCATAATATGTTATATTATATCCAACACATTCATCATACAATAAATTATTCGGAAATATATCTTCAAGTATTACTTTATTATTATCTACTGTTATAGCTAATTTTAAGGTTTCTTTTTGCTCATTTAAGAATAATCCATGGGATAATTCTACTTCATAATGTTCTTGTTCATCAAAGAGGAATTTCTCAACTATTTGGCCGTTAAAAATGCCTTTTTTAAATAGTTTAATATTATCTTTTAATTCTTTGTAATTATTTTTAAATCTTTCTTTTATTATCTTTTGTTTTTCTATGAATAAATCTGTATAAACTATTTTATAATTCATGTTGCACCTCTTTTTTCATGTAATATTATATCATATCAAAAAAAAATATGATTACTTTTGAATCATATTTAATAAATTAATTTTAAACATATCTTTATCTGAATGTTGTTTAGATACCATTACACCTTTATATGTTACTAATTCTGATTGATGTCCTTCTGTAAGTATATCTTCTGGAGTTAATTTGTCTAACATTACTATCTTTTCATTTTCATAAACTAAATAATGTAATTTTATATCTCCATGAACTTTTGAAAACATTATATCTGTTGGAAGTTTAAGTTCATAAGTAACTGTTCCATTTTGTTTATTAGTTGAAACAACTTGACCTAAGAAATTACCTTCTTTTAATGCTGGATAGAATTCGAAATATAACTTCTTATATGCTAACATGTTATATTTTTTTAACGATCTTTCTAGTTTTTTAAATTCGTTTTCATTTACATATTCAAATAAATAAGTCTCCTTCATAATATTTTACCCCCTCTTAATTAACAATGTGTAAGTATGATACCACACTTAACCCAATATGTCAAATCAATAAGGTCTTTCTATATCTATTTCCACAACAGTACATCCCGGATTATATAAAACACCACCATAATTAAGAACAAGCTTATTTCTCTTAAGTGTTTTAATGGTCTCTTCTTTAACAACACCACCACTTACTCCATGAATGATACAAAAAAATCTATTTTTCATTTTATAATTATCTTTAATAAATTCACTAACCCTTACCCTAGTTATGTCTCTTGTCTCGCCATGTAGATCTATATTCGGAAGATTATCGGGATTAATTAACCCACTTCTATAATCATTTATATTGTTCATATTTTTCTTCTACATCTTTTAAATCAGGGATTGAAAATCTTCCTCCAACTTTTTCTACAGATAACGCACCTGCAATATTAGCATATTTTACCGCTTTTTCAATATCAAAATCAGATGCTAATGCATAAGCTAATCCACCATGAAAAATGTCGCCAGCACCAGTTGAATCTACAGATTTAACTTTAATTGATGGCATTATTTTAATATTACCATTATTTTCATAAACACAACCTTTATCTTCTAAAGTTATGATTATATTAGTATTAAACATTTCTTTTAATTTTTTGTATGCTTCTACTATACTATTAGTATATGTATAATTAATTTTAATATTAGTTACATTTTCTGCAAAATCTTTAGAACATGCTACATAATCAACCATATGACATAATTCTATTACTTCTGGTTTATCACGTCCTGCATCAATAACTTTAATAGCATTAGGAAATTGTTCGAATGCTTTTTTGCTTATTTCTGGTTCTTGTCCATCAACAATAATTAATTTAGGGTCTATATTAAAATCAATATTTTCCATTTTCATCATACTTGGTCTATATGAAAAAATTGTTCTACTTCCATTTTTTCTATTTGCAAGAATAAATGAATTAGTTGTTGAATGCTCACTATTTTTTTGTAAATAAGTAGTATCAACACCTATATTTTTAAATTCTTCTTCAATTTTATGACCGTATAAATCATCACCTACTACACCTGCAAAATATGTTTTAAGTCCCCATTTTGCTGTTAGATATGCAGCATTACTTGCTGGTCCTCCACCACACTCTACTTTATTATCAACTCTATATTTTAAATTTTCTTTTGGATAATCATCAACTGAAATTGTAATATCATAAGCTGCATGTCCAATACTTAATATACTCTTCATATATTCACCCTTCTATTTACATTCCAATATTTCTTCATCATATTCATAAGTATATGAATTAGTAGATTCAATATATTCTACCATTACTCCTCCTCTCATAGGAGTATCAGTTCGAGGATCTGTTATTTTTGTATTTTCCAAATATCCATATTCTTTTAATGTACTTAAACAAATTATAGCAGTATTACTACCATTTAATACTATATCTTGATTTTCTGTTACTGCTTTTTTTGCTGCACTTTTAATCTCTTCTAATTGAGTATTATAGATTCTATCTTTGCTTCTTTTAACAATACCTTCAACAACAGGTATTGCTATTAAACCTATAATTCCAAGAAGCGCTATAACAGCTATTAATTCAACTAGTGTAAATCCTCTTTTTTTCATAATCTCACCTATTATAAATTATATCATAAAAAAGAAATAGTATAAAGATACTATTTCAATTTTTCCAAATAATAGAACCATTTGATAAATTTGAATTTTCTGCAAATGGATTATTAAATAGTACAAAATCGTTTTCATTTTCTTTGCTTTCTATAGTTACTGTAACTAATTTATTATTACCAAAAGCCTTACTTCCTAATGTCATAACATTAGTTGGAATTACTAATCTTTCAATACTATTTCCATAAAATGCTTCTTGCTGAATTCTTTTTAATTTTGATGGAATATTCAATTCTTTAATATTATTATTTTTAAAGGCATAATCTCCTATTTCTTCTAAACTATTTGGAAATTTTACACTATTAATTTTTATATAATTTGATCCTTGAAATGCATAAGCTCCAATTTTTTTTAAAAGAGCGTTATTTGATAAATCCAACATACTTATTGTAAGTGATACACCACTAGTTTTTTTGAAAGATTTATTTCCTATTGACTCTAAATAGATAGCCTTTGATAAATCTATATTTGTTACATTTCCTATTGTAGTAATTTCTCCTAGATAATAAGTATTAGTTAGATCTGCAGATTGATCCATTATTTTAAAATAATATGCATTATCCATACTAGTAATATATGTAGATTTATTCTTTAAATTACCTGGTTCACCACTAATAGCATTTCCTAAATATTGTTTTTCTTTATCATAAAATCTAAAACCTACATAGTTAGAAACAACTCCTAGTCTTTCAAAATAATATCTAGTATTAGGTTTAATAGGTGTAAATTCAGTACTTCTTACTCTGTTTACACCTTCTGTTAGCTCACCTGTAATATTATCACTACTACCATATTCTAAACCATTTACCATTATATTTTCCCCTACAACTTTATCATTAAGATATGAAGTTGCAGGTTCACCTATATGTCTTACTTTAACACCATTTATAGATGTTGGAAATACTAATCGTTCTTTATTACATATATCAGTATTTTTTCTCCCTGTTATTGTTTGAGTAGTTTCATCAAATACAAAGCAAGTGTCACTACTAGTATCATTTTTTAAAGTACAATCATAAATATATGCATATTTATACTTTCCATATTCATCATTATAATTTATATAAACACATCCATCTAATGGTTCTTTAGTTTCAGCATTAATATATGTTTCATCATTTAAAAATTCCGAATTTTTTAAATCATCTAAAGGTAAAAGATATTCGTTATCTTCATCAAATTCAATCTCATATTTTAATACATATTTTTTTGCAGCACTAATAATTTCCTTTGTTTGTGCATCAAGAGTTTTTCTTTTAGAACTATCTAATAATGTATCCATTATAGGTACAGATATTATTGCAACGAAAGCTAATAATGTAAGTACCGCTAATAATTCAACTAATGTAAATCCTTTTTTCATTCTACTCACCCTATTATAAGTATAACACAAATAAAAGTAGAAAGTAATATTTTTTATATTATATAAAAAAGAATACTATAATTCTTTTAAGTATTCTTTATAAGAATTCATTATATTATGAATTTCTTTAGGACTCATAAATAATACAACTGTATTTTCTTTATATTCTTTAAGTAAATCCCAAGTTTCATCTGTTATAATACTTCCGTTATTTAATTTGTCAACAATATTTTGTGATTTTACATTAGGATAATCTTCTTGTTTTTCTCTTGCTGGGAATATATTTAGTACATAAGTAGCATCAGCATTATTTAATACATTAGCAAGTTCATCAGTAAATTCTAAAGTTCTTGAAAATGTATGAGGTTGGAAAACCGCAACAATTTTTTTGTCAGGATATTTTTGTTTTGCTGCTTTTATTGTCATTTTAACTTCTTGTGGATGATGTGCATAATCATCAACTATTACGTTTGAACCAATAAATTCTTCAGTAAATCTTCTACTAGCTCCGTTAAATGATTTAATATTACGTGCTACCTCTTTAGCATCAAATCTTTCATAATAACATAATCCAATTACTGCAAGAGCATTTAATACCATATGTTTACCAAAGATTGGTAAATCAAAGTGGCCATAATAATTTTCTTCAACAAATACATCAAATGTTGTACCCTTACTTGTATACTCAACATTTTTTGCTACTATATCGTTATCTTCACCTATACCATAGAAAAATAATGGTTTATTTACATCTAACATTCTTGTATATGGGTCATCTCCACATGCTATTACCATTTTTTCAGCTTTATTAGCATATTCTTGATAAGCATCAATAACATCTTGCATATCTTTAAAATAATCAACATGATCTAAATCTATATTAGTAATAATAGCATAATCAGGTTCGTATACTAAGAAATGTCTACAATATTCACATGCTTCAATTACAAATTTACGAACATCTTTGCTAGCATGTCCATGTCCATCACCAATTAAATAATTACATCCACCCATATTTCCTAATACATGTGCAATTAAAGATGTAGTAGTTGTTTTACCATGACAACCAGCAACAGTTATTAAATCAAACATATTAGCTAATTTTCCAAGCATTTGATTATATTCATAAATTTTTAAATCTAATTTTTTAGCTTTTTCTATTTCTCTATGATATTCTTTAATAGCTGTACTTCTTACTACAATTGTATTCTCATCAATACAATCGTTTTCATCTGTATAAATTTTAATTCCTCTTTCAACTAGTTTATCTTCTGTAAAAGCATGTTCTTTCATATCGTCATACCCTACTACTTTATAACCTAGGTCATCTAAAATAAGTGCTAAAGCGCTCATTCCAGCACCTTTTATTCCTACTAAATAATATTTCATTTTTATCCTCCTTAACAATAATATTATACAACATTTTTAATGTTATTTTAAATAATTTTTTATAAAAATTACAGTTTCTTTACTATTAAAATTATATCAAAATTAAAATATTATAACAAGAAAAAATAGTGTAAAACACTATTTTCTATAATCACAATAACTTTGTCCGGCATGTGTTCCTACAACATAAACACCATTAAGTGCTGAGCATGTTGATTTTGTTACTTTGTCTTCAATAATACCTGAGAAAACTTTAGTAACACTACAAGTAACAATTAAAACCAAAATAATTATTAATACTTTTTCAATATTTTTATAAACTTTTAAATCATTCATTTTAATACCTCTATTCTTGATATTCAAATTCAAAATCTAAGATTCTAATTGTGTCTCCTTCTTGTGCTCCTAATTCTCTTAGTTTATCATCAATTCCCATTTTTCTTAATTTATTAGCAAATCTATTTGCTGCTTCATCACTTGTAAATCTAGTCATCTTTAGAAGTTTTTCTACTTCTTTTCCTCGAATTACCCATTCATTTCCTTCGTGAGTAATAGTAAATGGTTGTTCTCTTTCAAATTTATAAAGTACATGACTTTCAATTTCTTCATCTTCATATAATGGTAATTTTTCAATATTATCAAGCATATCTGCTAAATGAATTAATAAATTATCCATTCCTTCATTATTCATAGCACTAACTTCAAATATTTCAACATCTTTTACTTTTTTCTTAAATTCTTCTAAATTTTCTTTAGCACCTGGTACATCCATTTTATTAGCGACGATTACTTGAGGTTTTAGCATCATTTTCTTGTTAAAACTTTCAAGTTCTTTATTAATAATTGTATAATCGGAATAAGGATCTCTACCTTCCCAGGCACTCATATCAATTACATGAGCTAAAACTCTTGTTCTTTCAATATGTCTTAAAAATTTATCTCCTAAACCACCACCAAGTGATGCTCCTTCAATTAACCCAGGCATGTCTGCAACAACAAATGATCTATTATCCTTAGTTTTAACAACACCTAAATTAGGAGATAAAGTAGTAAAGTGATATGCTGCAATTTTAGCTTTTGATGCGCTTATCTTAGAAATAATTGTTGATTTACCAACAGAAGGCATTCCAACTAAACCAACATCAGCTAATAATTTCAATTCAATTTTTACTCTTCTTACTTCTCCTGGTTCTCCATTTTCGGCAAAACTAGGAGCAGGATTAGAACGTGTAGCAAAAGCAATATTACCTCTACCACCACGACCACCATATGCAGCAATTACTGAATCATCTTTTTTAACTAAGTCAGCAATAACTAATCCGGTTTCAGCATCGGTAATAACTGTTCCTAGTGGAACTCTAACAATTACATCTTCTGCATTAGCACCGTGTTTTCCTTTACCTTCCCCATTAGCCCCTTTATTACCTCTAATAAGTTTTTTATATCTTAAATCAAGTAATGTATTAAGTCCTTCATCTACAGCGAATACTATATTCGAACCCTTACCACCATTACCACCAAATGGACCACCCATTTCAACATATTTTTCTCTTCTAAAAGCCATACAACCATTACCACCATCACCGGCAATAAGGTCTATTGTTACCTCATCTACGAACATAGTAACACCTCTTTCTAAACGAGTATTATACTAAAAAAATATAATTAAAACAAGTTATATTATTTACAATTTTCTTGTAGATATTTTAATACTTTATAATTAGTAATTTCTACTTCATAATGTAATGAATCAATATGCATAAAGTATTTATTTTTTTCTTTTCTTATATTACTTATTTCATTAAATGGAACAGTTATAGTTGATAATTCAGGATCACCATAAACTAATTCTTTAAATTCTTTTTTAGTAATTTTTTTATTGTTTAAATCATTATATATTTTTTCTAATTCATTTTCAGAATATTTGTGTGTATAGTATGATGCTCTTTTTATTACTACTCCGTTTGTATCTAATTTTTGATTATGCTTATTCATATAATAAATATAAATACCAATAATGATTAAGAAGAATCCAAAAAGTAATACAGGAGTAACTTCTTTTTCAATATTTGAATTAAATATATATTTAATACTAATAGTAGAAACAACTAGAGCTGTTAAATATACTATGAATTTTTCTACATATCTTTTTAACATAAAATACCTCTTTCTTAATAAACTATACTAATAAACATATAAAGACATATAAGTAGTATTATAAAGTAGATAAAGTAAAGGTAAAAATTTGCTAATTTAAAAATGGTATTTCTATCAATCTTACCTTTTCCAAATGAATATTTTTCTAAAGAATAGATTAAGTTTTGATTGCTAATAAAATTAGGTTCAATATCTTTTTTTAATCCTTTAACACTTATAACAACTTTAGTTTTACCTATTTTACCATGTGTATACCATGATTTAATATCTTCCCATTTAATTAATTTCATTTCATCGCTATGATTTTTTAATTCTTTTCTTTCTCTTAAATCTTCTAAGTACTTATATTCTTTTTTAGTGATTTTATTTTTTTCTAATTTATCTTTTAATTCTTGATTTTCTTTGTAAGAATGTAAGAATTCGTAATATTCTTTGTTTATTAGTATTCCTTCTTTTATAGCTCTTACTTCTCTATAATCATACATATTATCACCATTTTAATTATATCAAAAAATACTAATAAAAAAAAGATACTATTTAAAGTATCCATTATGAACCATTTTTGTTTCATTAACAACAATAAATGCTCTCTCATCTAAATCTTTAATAAGCTTCTTTAGATGTGTTAAACGTTTTTTGTTTATTTCCATAAATAGCATATATTTAGGTTGTTCACTGTCTAATCCTTTTACATCAATTACAGATACAGCATATCCTGCTTTTCTAATAGAGTTAACTATATTATCATCATTGTTACTTAGTATAGCTTGAATTGTTAAATTTCCATCAATAAATTTATTACACAATAAACTTCCTATAAATGTTCCTGTTGCATAACCAGCTGAATAAGAAAGAGCAATAAAAATACTAGATTCAGGAGTATTTAATGCCTCCCTAACTACAATAAACCAAATTAAAACTTCAAAAAAACCAACAAATGATGCCTTAGAAGCTTTACCTTTTACAGTTATAATAGCTCTAATTGTACCTAAAGATACATCTAAAATTCTAATAAAAAATATTTTCACACATAATAAAATAAGTGCTGTATTCATTGTATACCCTCTTTCAACTTGCGAAATGATTATAACAAAAATTTAGTATTTTTTCAATAAAAAAAGATGATATTTATCATCTTAATTAGTATTAGTGTCTTTCAGGATAAACACTAACTTGTTTTTTGTCTTTACCTACACGTTCAAATTTAACATATCCACTAACTTTAGCATATACAGTATCATCAGAACCAATACCACAGTTTACACCAGGATAAATTTTAGTTCCACGTTGACGGTAAATAATAGATCCACCACTAACATATTCTCCATCAGCAGCTTTAGCACCAAGTCTTTTAGCGATAGAGTCACGTCCATTTTTAGTTGACCCTTGACCTTTTTTATGAGCGAATAATTGAATATTTAATTCCATTAATTTCATCATTTTTGGACACCTCCCTATATATTAATTTTAATATTTTTCTTATAATTCATCTCTAATTCTTTTAATAATTCTAACATATTATTAATTAGAGTATCCGTTACACTACTATGAGTGTTTATAGTGATTTCTAAATCATCTTTTAATTGATCATAAGTCAAAGCCTTATCATCAAACCTTAATATAGCATTTACTGTAGTAATTACTATACTTGATACACTAGCACATACAATATCTTTTCCATAGATATCATATCCTGCATGACCTAGAATTGATATTTTCTCTACTGCATCATTATTTTTAATAACGTTTATTTTTATCATAAACTATTTAACAGCAGTGATTTCCACTTTTGTATATGGTTGACGATGACCTTGAGTTTTACGGTATTTTTTCTTAGCATTGTATTTAAACACTTTGATTTTTTTGTTTTTACCATGTTTAATTACAGTACCTACAACTTTAACACCTGCAACATATGGGCGTCCAACAACACCATTTGCCATTAATACTTTGTCAAAAACAACTTCGCTTCCAGCTTCAGCATCTAATTTTTCAACATAAATTACTGAACCTTTTTCAACTAAAACTTGTTTTCCTCCTGTTTCGATTATAGCTTTCATATTATCCTCCTAACATTCTCTAAGACTCGCCTTTAAGGTAACAATTGTTTTAAACCTATTCAGTGCGGTTGTAGAGTAAGGGCTCTACACAATTAAAGATTTTACCATAAAACCCTTTTATTGTCAAACAAATCTGACAATATTTCAGTTTCATTAAATATTTTATTTTTAATAAGGAAATCATTATTGTGAAATCTTTTAATATTTTTAAGTTTATACCCAAAAATTGTCCTTGCTCTAATATATTTTATACCATATAAATATCTTTCAAACAAGAACTTATTAAAGAAAAA
>SAMEA3663006__coassemble_441_pt1 | contig 17571 bp, 15 predicted proteins | sample SAMEA3663006__metabat2_low_PE_028 | metagenome-assembled genome bin SAMEA3663006 (sample SAMEA3663006) | pig gut metagenome | biome: pig gut; feature: pig-associated habitat; material: faeces | place: France | collected 2012
TCCGAGTTCCTTCAAATCATTTAATTGCCAAGTTATAGTTTGTTTTTCTTGCTCTATATATAAACTATTTTGCTCGGCTTTTTCCAATTCTATTTTTGCTTTATACCAATTTTTATAACTATTGCTAACATTATTTACTAAATCATCTAATTCGGAATGACTATCAAACAAACGGCGTTGCAAATCATTTTTTAATAATGATTGATGTGCGTGTTGTCCGTGTATATCAACCAACATTTCTCCGAGCGTTTTTAATTGAGAAATCGTAGTCAAATTTGCATTTATATAAGCTTTTGATTTGCTGCTACTATTACTAAAAATTATGCGGCGAATAATCAACTGCTTATTATTTGAATCGCTGTCATTTAAATCATTTTCTATCAAATACTGTTGGACATTTGGCAAATTACTAATATCAAAAATTGCAGAAATTGTGGCTTTTTCTTTATTTTCTCTGACCATTGACGTCTCGGCTTTATCTCCCAAAGTCATAAAAATTGCATCTATTAAAATAGATTTTCCAGCACCGGTTTCGCCGGTTATTGCAGTGAATCCGGATTCAAAATTTAAACTTAATTTATCAACAATAATAAAATTTTCTATATCTAATTGTAATAACATTTTTATATTTACTAATTTATTTACTAATTTATTTTCATCATTTGTTATATTAGTACATATATTTGATTCAACTTTATAATTATCAACAAATATATTAGGAGTAATTATACATTTTTCTAATGTTTTATTAACTATTAAATTATTATCTTCTATTTTACAATTATCAGCTTTAACAAATGATGAAATATTAAATGTCAATGTACCATCTGTTATATTTAAACCACTATTTTTAATATTACTAATTGTATTTTTATTATTATGATTGATATTCATATCGTACTTTTGAAAATTTTTACATATAGTATTAAAATCATAATTAACACAAGCATTAATACCATTCAAATCAATAACAGTAAATTCTTTAATAGCTCTTAATTTATAATATTTTTTTAGTATTAATTTAGAATTATTCATAACTTCATATAAATTACTAATTTTATAATTAGTTCCTGTTTTATATTCAGTAAGTTCTAATTTACAATCATCGTGTATATATATTTTGATATCCATTTTAATGTCTTCATATGTATCATGAAATATTTCTAATTTAGAATTCTTTAGTACATCAATTTTAATTTTGTTAACTGAAAAAATATTGTCTTTTTTTATAAACGAAACAGAAATACTATCATCTAGTATCTGTTCTTTTATAGTATCTTCTTTAATAATTAATTTATTCATCATATACCCCTACTTTTTAAATGTATTATTTTCATATACTTTAGTTAACTTTTTATTATAACCTACAATATCTAAAGACAAACTACCTATAGGCATAATTAATTCTTTAGACATATAATCTAGTTTTATAAATGGACTAGAATATTTATCCAATAATTTATTATTGTATGTTCCATAAATATTAAAAAATTTATTAGAATCATCTGTTAAATGCATAGTAGATACATTTAAATCATGAACAATCTCTTTTAGAATATTTATATTACTACTACAATCAAAATCTACAACTTTATTATTTTTTATTTGAATAATTAAATCATCAAAAGTATCATTATTCATAAATGATGTTTTAGTAGCTGTTACATAACCATTAAAATTACCACTTAAAGAAACACCATTCCTAGGAAATTCATTTGATTTTGAATTTGTATTTATATTTTTTAAATTAAGTAAAGTATCATAATGATTCATAATAACAAGTTCTTTATATTCTTTTAAACTATTTGCTATTTTTTTATATTTTGAATCATTAATATTATTATATATTTCTGGAATACTTTCATCTAAATTCATTAAGTCCCAAATATAATCCCAAGTTCTATGATAATTAACACCTAGTTTTTCTTTTAATTCTTTATTAGGTAAAATAGTTACTAAACTTAAATTATAACTATCACTAATTATTTTTTCAATTTCATCAATTTTATTTGATCTAAAAAATAACATTTTAGCATTTTTAGACATATATTCTTTATGTTTTTCATATCCTTGATATAAATCATTGATATAAAAATAAATATCTGTAATACCTTTAGTATTTGCAACATATTCGATATAATCTTTTAATGTTCTTTCACATTTTGGAATACTCACAAAAAGTGAATCACCATCTTTAATGTTTAATCTATATAAAAGTAGATTAACATATGCTTCTAATTTAATATAATCCATAAATATCTCCCCCACCAAAAAAATTATATCATAAAATTGTATAAAAGAAATTATATAAATACATAATATTAATGAATATTCGCAAGTATTCACTAATGACTATTAATTTAGTCATTTTTCTTTACATTTATAAGTATTTTTTATAAAATGTTTTTAGGAAGGTGATAAAATGGATTGTATTTTTTGTAAAATAAATGATGGTAGTATTCCTTCATTTACTATTTATGAAAATGAAGTTTTAAGAGTATTCTTAGATATTAATCCTGATACAAATGGACATTTACTAATTATACCTAAAAAACATTATAAAGATTTAATGGAAATTGATAATGATACTTTAGTATCAATTATGAATACAGCTAGAGAGATGAAAAAATTACTAGAAGAAAAGTTAAATATTGACGGACTTACTTTAATTCAAAATAATGGTGATGTACAAGAAGTAAAACACTTTCATTTACATTTAAAACCTTATTATAATAATAATCAAGAAATTAAAGAAGTTAAAGAAGTATATGAACTATTAACAAAATAATCCCTATGGGATTTTTTTCGTTTTGACAAAAATTAAACTTTGTGACATAATACTTCCCACGGAGGGGTATTAATGGACGATGAGTTCTTAAAAAATGTATACAAAGTAGCCAAATATTATTATGACGATATATTTTTTGAGAAATATTCAAGAATATATAAATTAACTACAGAAAATATTTGTGGATATTTAAATCAAATTAATATGAAAGACAAAAGCATATTAGTACCTGCAGCAAGTGGAGATCATTTGCTTAATTGTATTTTGAAGGGTGCTAATAGTGTGGATTTATTTGATATAAATTATTATGCATTATTTATGGCAGAACTAAAAATAGCAGCTGTAAAAAGTTTATCAAAAGAAGAATTTATAAGATATTTTACTAATGGTAGAAATGCTTTATCTAATGATATATATGCTAAAATAAGACTTTATCTTAATGGTGATGCATTATTATTTTGGGACAAAGTATATAGTTTGTTTCCAAATAATAATGATTTGAAAAAAACAAATTTATTTATGAAAGATAATTATTATGAAGATTCTTTAATTAGTGTTAATGATTATCTTAAAGATAATAATTATAATTATTTAAAAGAAAGAATAAATATAGCAGATAACAAAAAATTTATTAATACTAATGTTATAGATTTACCAAATAAATTAGATAAAAATTATGATATTATACTTTTATCTAATATTCAAGATTACATGAAATTTACATACCATCTAGATTATTTAAGATCATTAGAAAAATATAGAGAATTTATTAAAAATGATTTAATGAAATATTGTAACGAATGTATTGTTGGAGAATATTTTTACAATAATGCTGCAGCACCAAATTTACTTAACGATGCATCAGATGAAACATTATATTTTGATTCTATAAATAAATTATTAAGTTTAACTTATGATAGTACTGATGATCAAGTTAAAATATATAAAAAGTAGAGTTTAATTACTCTACTTTTTTTCATTAATATATTTTCACTATCTACCCAATTATGTTTTTTTAAAAAGTTAAAAAGATATAAATAATAAAAAGAAGCTTATTTAGCTTCTTCCATATCTTTTAATACTTCTTTTCTTGATAAATTTAATCTTCCACGTTTATCATATCCCATAGATTTAACTTGAATTATATCTCCAACTTTAACTAAATCACTTGGTTTTTCTACACGTTTAGTATCTAATTGTGAAACATGAACTAATCCTTCACATCCTGGCCATAATTGAACAAAACATCCGAAATCTTCAACTTTAACAACTTTAACGTCATATACTACTCCCTCTTCAACTTCTTTTACAATATCTTTAATCATATTAGCACATTTTTCAATAATCTCACTATCTGTATGATAGATAATAACTCTTCCATCATCCTCTAAATCAACTTTAACAGCATTAATATCATTAACTGTTTTAACATTTGATGATTCAAGAATAATTTTAGTAATTGTTTCTCCACCTTTACCGATAACTTCTTTAATACGATTAGGATCAATTGTAAATGTTACAGTTTTTGGAGCATATTTAGATACTTCTTTTCTAGGTTCTGGAATTTGAGCTTTAATAACTTCTAAAATTTCTAATCTAGCTTTTTTTGCTTGTGCTAATGCTTCTTTAAATATTTCTCTTGTAATACCTTTAATCTTAATATCCATTTGTAAAGCACAAATACCATCTTTAGTACCAGCAACTTTAAAATCCATATCTCCTAAATGATCTTCCATACCTTGAATATCTGTTAAAATAGTATAATCATCACCATTTGTAATTAAACCCATTGCAATACCAGCTACAGGAGCTTTAATAGGTACACCTGCTGCCATTAATGACATACATCCTGCACAAATACTAGCTTGTGATGAAGATCCGTTACTTTCTAAAATTTCAGATACAACACGAATTGTATAAGGGAATTCTTCTTCAGATGGAATTACTTGTAGTAAGGCTCTTTCACCTAAAGCACCATGACCTATTTCACGTCTACCAGGAGCACCATATCTTCCTGTTTCCCCTACTGAGAATTGTGGGAAATTATAATGTAACATAAATCTTTTTTCATCTTCAATACCAAGACCATCTAAAATTTGATGTTCACCTAAAGCACCAAGTGTAGTAACACTTAAACTTTGAGTTTGTCCACGAGTGAATAACGCACTACCATGTGTTCTTGGAAGTAAATCAATATCTGTAGATAATGGTCTAATTTCGTCCATAGCACGACCATCTGCACGTGTATGTTCATTAACTACAATTTTTCTAAATAAATCATATTCAATAGATTCCATAACTAATCTTACTTTAGTTGTAAGAACAGTTAATTCATCTTTATCTAAGTCATTATATTTTTCTTCATAATAAGTTACACATTCTTCTTTTACTCTCTCAAGTTCTGCATATTTTTCTAATTTATCTTTAATTCTTAATGCGTTATTAATTTTATCAGAAACCATGTTAGTAACTTCTTCTTTTAATTCATCAGATATTTCTAATGTTTCGTATTCCATTTTTTCTACACCAATTTCTTTGATAATATCTTCTTGGAATGCAACTAATTCTTTAATTGCTTCATGACCAAACATTAAGGCTTCTAACATGTCATCTTCACTAACTTCTTTAGCACCAGCTTCAACCATATTAATCGCTTCTTTAGTACCTGCTACAGTTAAATCGATATCTGATAGTGCAGCTTGTTCAACTGTTGGATTAATAATGAATTCTCCATTAATACGACCAACTTTAACACCAGCAATAGGACCATCAAAAGGAATTTTAGAAATACATGTACATAATGATGAACCAAACATAGCAGTTAATTCAGGTAAATTATCTTGATCAACCGATAATATTGTATTTACCACTTGAACTTCATTTCTAAACCCTTCAGGAAATAATGGTCTCATTGGTCTATCAATCATACGAGCAGCTAAAGTAGCAGCTTCACTAGGTCTAGCTTCTCTTTTAATAAATCCACCAGGGATTTTACCTACCGAATATAGTTTTTCTTGATATAAAACCATTAATGGGAAGAAATCAGACAAAATATTAGCATTTTTAGAAACTACTGAAGTAGAAAGTACTACAGTATCACCATATCTAACAAGTACAGCTCCACTAGCTTGTTTAGCGAGTTCACCGTGTTCTACAACCAATTTTCTTCCTCTGAAATCTAATTCAAAAATTTTCTTCATACATACCTCCTATAAAAAAAATAAAGACACTCGAAAAAGAGTGCCTACCATAATTATTAATTATTTTCTTAAACCTAAAGATTTAACGATTTCTCTATAACGAGTTACATCTTCTTTTAATAAGTAGTTTAATAAACTTCTTCTTTGACCAACTTTTTTAAGAAGACCTCTTCTTGAATGGAAATCATGTTTGTGTTCTTTTAAATGTTCAGTTAAAGTTTTAATTTCTTCAGTTAAAATAGCAATTTGTACTTCAGCAGATCCAGTATCTCCTTCAGTTCTAGCATATTTTTTGATAATTTCTTGTTTAACTTCTTTATTTAATGCCATAATATTTCTCCTCTCATTTATATTCACAATCACCTAGGATAAATTGGAGATTTTCATTCCAAGTGAAAGCACTATTAAAATAATACACTAATTTGCTTTATTTTTCAAGTGTTTTTTTATAAAAAACATACTTATTGTAAAAAGAATATATAAATGATATAATTTTTATGATAGAAAGAGGTAATTATGGAAGATAATAAGAAAAAAATAATAAATATATTATGTGCGATAATAGTATTATGTATTATAGGGCTTTTAGCATCTATAGTAATAAAAGTAATAAATAAAAACAAAGAAAATCAAATTAAAGAAGAAAGTACTGAATTTTTTGATGATTATTTATATACTTTTAATAGTTCATTTGGGAAAAAAATCGGATATTTTGAAAATATTGATGAAGAAGATTATTCTAAATTTGCCGTATTATATTATTATCAAAATTTAGAAGATAAATCAGCAAATACATTTACAATTTCAAGAGAAAAAATTGAAAATATAGTTTTTAAATATTTTAATATTAGTAACTTTGATTTAAAAGAAACAGATGAAACAAAAGAATTATTTCGAGTAAAAAAACTACAAAATACATATAAAATTGATATTAATCCAGTTGATTTCGGATATGATTCTTATAAGATTAGCAATGTAACTTATAACGATAATGAAGTAACAGTTAAATATGATATTTATCAAGGAAATACTACTGATACAAAAGTTATAGGTGAAAAAATATTTTATTTAAGATATAATGAAGGAAATTATAATATTTATGATATTAAAATAAAATATATCGATGAATCGTACAAAAATGAATCAATGGAAATGGTCGAAAGAGATAATAAATATTTCTTAGAATATCTTGAACCATTTAATTTTTGCCAAGGAAATAAATTAATTGATAAAGCAAATTTTAAAGATGATTATGGTACTATTGTAGCAATGTATTATATTAAAAAAAATAAAGGAAATAATATTTCTAGTTATGATATAACACAAGAAGAAGCAAATAAGATAACATATAAATACTTTGGCGTTAAAGATATAGATATTTCAAAAGAAGATGATAACTTTAGTATAAAAAAGAAAAATAATGGCTATACAATTAGTTGGAAATCAACAAGTTGTGGATTTAAAAAATATGAAATAACAGAATTATATTATGAAGAAAATATAGTAAAACTAAAAGTTGAAGAATTTAGTTTAAATGAAAATAATGAATATGAATTATCACTAAATAAACATTTTACTCTTGAATTTAAAGATGGATATTATCGAATTTTAAAAATTAATAGTAAAATTGAAGGTGAGGAAGGATATGTTGAATATTAAAAGGAGTTATTTCAATAACTTCTTTTAAATTATTAATTATGCATACTTTGTTGTATCTTATTATTATAATTAAAAACTGTAAATTGAACTAATTTATAGTTTTTTTCATATAATATTATTGAAAGGAGTAAATATGAATTATAATCCATACTTTTATGGAGTACCAACAACAGTTGCTCCAAAAGGTTTATTCTCCACCCTATTTGGAGGTATAAATCTACAAAGCGTTATTGCTAATACATCTAAAACCTTAAATGTAATTAATCAAACAATACCTATTATAAAACAAGCAAAACCAATATTAAATAATGCTCGAACAATGTTTAAAGTAATGAATGAATTTAAAAAAGTAGAAACGCCAACTATAAACAATGTTGAAAAAAAAGTAGAAATTAAAAAAACAGATTTTGTAGATAATAAACCTGTATTTTTTATGTAAAAAAAATACTTTTAACAGTATTTTTTTATTGACTTGACAATTAATCTAAATTCTAATTTTTTATTAATATTACTTGCTGGAATATTATTATAAATATCAGTATATTTTTGTAATAAAAATTTTCTATATTCTAGATATTCATCTTTTTGTTTAATTATAGGTCCTACAATATAATCTTCATATTTATAGTTTTTATAACCTTTTTTTAACTTCATTATTACATAATATATACCTTTTTCTTTAACAACTATTTCATCTTCAATAATATAATTATCTGTAATAGCTTCTCTAAAATCAAATAAATCTGTATTAGTTTGAACTATTATATTTTCAACATCATGATTCTCTAAAATTCTTAAAATAGTATTTGTTCCCATACCAGCAATTATAATATAATCAGTTTTATTATATTTAACATCATTTAATCCATCTGATTTTACAACTTTAATTTTATCTACTAAAGAATATTTTTTGATATTTTCTCTTGCACTTTTTAAGCAATTCTCATTTATATCACTAGCTGTACATTTACAATTACGATGTAGAGTTAAATAAATATCAAGTAATCCATGATCACAGCCAACATCAACTACAGTACTATGTACTGGAACCAAACTGGCTATTTCTAATAATCTTTTTGAAAACATATTATTCCACCATATAATCTTTTAATTTTCTTGAACGAGATGGATGACGTAATTTTCTTAAAGCTTTTGCTTCAATTTGTCTGATACGTTCACGAGTAACACCAAACATTTGACCTACTTCTTCTAATGTTCTAGATTTACCATCTTCAAGTCCAAATCTTAATCTAATAACTTTTTCTTCTCTTTCAGTAAGTGTTAATAAAACTTCTGAAATTTCGTCTTTTAACATTTCGTTAGTAGCATACTCCTCAGGACTCATATTTCTTTCATCTGGAACAAAATCACCTAAATGTGAATCATCTTCTTCACCAATTGGAGTTTCTAAACTAACTGGTTCTTGACTAATTTTATAAATTTCTCTAATTTTTTCAACTGAAGTACCCATTTTTTCAGCTAATTCTTCTTCACTAGGTTCACGGTTTAATTCAAGTGTCATTTGTCTTTGAATACGAGCCAATTTATTAATTGTTTCAACCATGTGTACTGGAACACGAATTGTTCTAGCTTGGTCAGCTATTGCACGAGTAATTGCTTGTCTAATCCACCAAGTAGCATATGTTGAAAACTTAAATCCTTTACCAACATCAAATTTTTCAACAGATTTCATTAAACCAATATTTCCCTCTTGAATTAAGTCTAAAAATAACATTCCACGTCCAACATAACGTTTTGCAATACTAACAACTAAACGTAAATTAGCTTCTGCTAGAATTGTTTTAGCTTCTTGATCACCAGCCATAATTCTATCAGCAAGTTCTAATTCCTCTTCCATTGTTAAAAGTTTAATTTGCCCAATTTCTTTTAAATACATTCTAACAGGATCGTTAATATTTAAGTCTTTAGTTAAAATATCATCATCAAGAATAATTTCATCTTGTTTTGATTCCCCACCTTTATTAGCATCTTCTTCAGATACTACAGCAATATTATTTTCACTAAACACGTTATATAATTCATCTAATGAATCACTATCTAATTCAAGACCTTTTAAAACATTAGCTAATTGTTCATAAGTAATAAACCCTGATTCTTTACCTAATTTTACAAGTTCTTCTTTTCTTTCTTCAAAACTTTTAATTTCACGCATAATATATCCCCTATCTATATTTAATTTCGCATCTTTCTCTTACCAATTCATATATTTGATCAAATATTTTTGTTTTAGATTCAATATCATTTTTTTCTTTCATAACTTGATGAAGATAATTTATTTTAGCATCAATATTATACTCCCTTATAACATTCGTATAATCAATTAATTCATTAATGTCAACTTCATCTCGTAAATTTTGATTCATAATAAAATGAAGTGTATCATTCATCTCTTTATCTTTTTCAGTATAAATCATAAAATCAGCAATATTAATTTTTTTATATTTATAATAAAATCCACTAATTTCTCGTGCCAGCATACGATACTTTTTATTAGGCATATGTGAAACTCTTTTATTATAAATAGCAATTGCTTCTTTAGAATGTAACATATAATAAATTAAATTAATTTGAGCTTTCTCGTATCTATTTAAACCAACTTGTTTATATTGTGGTTCAATAGGCTTAATTTTATCAATTTTATCTTCAATTGTATCAGTAACAATTGGTTTTAATTTACTTCTTAAAAATTCTAAATCAAAACCTGTATCACTAGTTAACTTAGATAATGCTAATTCACGCTTATATTCATTATCGAATTGATTTAATAATTTAATACATTCTTCAGTATATAAAGCAACATCATTTGAATCATTTAAATTATAATTCTTTTTAAGATATAATAATTTAAAATCTAAACTAGACATAGCATTTTTGATATGTTCTCTAAACTTTTCTTCGCCCATTTTTTGTATGTATTCATCAGGATCCATATCATTTTCTAATCTAATAACTTTAGGACTAACCCCAAGACGTTCTAATTCCCTAATACATGCATTAGTAGCCTTCATACCAGCATTATCACCATCAAAACATAAATACACTTCTTTTGCCATACGTTTTATAACATTAGCCTGTTTTTCAGTAACAGAAGTTCCCATAGTTGCTATTACATTTTTTATCCCAATAGTATATGCTCTAATAACATCCATAAAACCTTCCATGACAATTACATAACCATCATTTCTTGCACTTAAACTAGCACGTTCATAATTATATAAGGTTTCGCCTTTTTTGAATATTTCAGTTTCTCTAGTATTAATATACTTAGAATTATCATCTTCGTTGTATATACGTCCACTAAATCCAACAATTCGACCATGTAAATCTTCTAAAGGAAACATAATTCTATTTGCATAAATATCATAAGTACCTTTTTCGTTATCTAGTATTAAACCACTATCTAACATATCTTTTTTGTTATAGTTATTATTTGTTAAAAACTTAGTTAACATCCCTCTATTTTTTAAAGATAATCCAATTCTAAATGTATTAATAACATCATCATTAATTTGCCTAGATTCTAAATATTCTCTTGCTTGTCTACCTTCAACACTTTTTAAAATATTATGATAAAATTTGGTACTATTTTCATAAATATCATATAAATTTTTGTGTTTATCATATATAGCATCATTATTTGATATTTTGATATCTAATGGTATATTTGCCATATCTGCACATTTTTTAAGTGTTTCAATAAACGAGATATTTTCATAATTTTGAATAAAATCAAAAACATTCCCAGCTGCACCACAAGAAAAACATTTGTATATTTGTTTATCCTTAGCAACACTCATACTAGGATTTGAATCATTATGAAATGGACAAACACCAAAGAAGTTTTTCCCTCTTGGTGTTAAGGAAACATAGTTACTAATTACATCAACTATGTCTATGCTATTACGTATTTCTAATATTTTGTCTGGCTCAATCTGTTTCATAATATCATACTCCCTACTTATAATATACGATAAAACTTTTAAATTTCCTTTTTTTTTTCAAAAAAATTTAATATTTTTATATTTTTTTTGCATATTATTAAAAGAAAGAGGTAAAAATATGCAAAAATTTAAATCTATTTTATATATTTTTGTATTATGCTTTATTAGTCATAATGTATTTAAATATATTAGAAATCCAATAATAACAATATTATTTCCAATAAACGAAAGTATATGGGAACATACAAAAATTATCCCAACATCTACATTAATATATTCGCTAATTTATTTAATTAAAAATAAAAATTTAAATAATAATTTCCTACTTGGAAATACAATTGCAAGTATATTATCCATATTTTTGTTAATTATTATTTATACCCCGTTATATATTCTTTTTAAAGAGAACTTTATTATTGCAATATCCGTCATGCTCATAGTAATTATGATATCACAAAAAATTTCATATTTCATCATAAAAAAAGATAAAATTAAATATTCTAATTTTATCTCTTTTATAATTATAGTTTTAATATATACTATTTTTGGAATATTATCATATAAGCCATTAAAAACTATGATATTTTATGATCCATTAAACGAACTATACGGAATTAATACTTACATTCTTATGGAATAAGTCCGAATCCACTAACTACTGATCTTCCACCTACAACAGTTTGACCATAAATATTTTTAGGATTATTAATTAATTCTCCGTTAATAGCTAGTTGACTTGATGCACCACCATCCAAATTAGCTGCATTATATGCACCATAATTTAATAATGTATCTGTAATATCCCCCATAGTAGGACCTGATGAATGATTACCTTCAGTTACTAAGAAAAGAACAATACCATCTTTTCTCTGAGCAATAGCAACACGAGCTGCTCTTCTAAATCCTCCAACTGCATCATTATTATCAATTCTTTTACCATTAACTATTAAGAATGGTCCAAATTCTAATGCATCACGCATTCCTTTTTTAATTGCTTCTTCAGCAGTAGCATTTATTAAAAGTAGTTTATTATCATTTGTAAATCCAATTAAACTAGCGGAATTATAATTATCTCTCCATAATACTTTACCATTTTTAATTAAATATCCCATAGGTATATCACTACCTACACCATTATCAACAAACATACCGCCATTAATACAAACTAATCCCCCAGAACGAACACACATATCTTTTATTTTTTCTTGACCAGTTCCAGTATTGAATGTTTTAGAATGAATTAATTCTACTTTAGAAGGATCATAAATCGCTACTAAATAGGCTTTATATCCGCCAACTGTTATATTAAGCAATTTATAATCATCATTATCTTTTGTTAAAATTGCTTCGTCATATTCACTTTCTATTATTTGAAGTGGTTTTGATTCTACAACAATTTTATCAAGGTCTTTAGTATTTTCTAATTTAACTTGATTTTTATTATTAATAACTTTTGATACTGTATCTTCAGAATATAATGTGTATACTAGCCATTTATTAGAATCTATTGATGATAAGATAATTTTTTCTCTAATGCTTGGAATGAAATTAAAAACAAATAAAGTTATACCTAGAACTATATCTAAGATTAAAAATATTATACAAAATAATTTCCTATTCATATATTCTACTCCTTTTTAAATTATTTTAATATTGTATCACGAAAAAAGATAAAATTAAACAAGTTATTTTATCTTTTTTAGGTAATTATTTTTTAATTAATCCAAATCCACTTACAACAGCACGTCCACCAACAACTGATTGTCCATAAATATTTTTAGGATTATTAATTAATTCTCCATTAATAGCAAGTTGACTTGATGTACCACCATCTAAGTTTGCAGCATTATATGCTCCATATTTTTTAAGTGTATCAATAACTTCACCCATATTAGGTCCAAAAGCATGAGTACCTTCTGTAACTAAGAATAAAACTGTACCATCTCTTCTTTGAGCGATAGCAACACGTGCTGCTCTTGAATATCCACCAACACTTGAATTGTATTCAATTGATTTACCATTTACAATTAAGAATGGTCCAAATTCTAATGCATCACGCATTCCCATTTTAATAGCCTCTTCACCAGTAGCATTTACAAGTAATAGTTTATTATCCTTAGTAAATCCAATTAAATTAGCAGGAGCTTCATTATCTGACCAAATAATCTTACCATTTTTAATTAAATATCCCATAGGTATATCACTACCTAAACCATTATCAACAAACATACCACCATTAACACAAACTATACCACCAGAACGAGCACACATATCTTTTATTTTTTCTTGTCCAGTACCAGTATTAAATGTTTTAGAATGAATTAATTCTACTTTAGATGGATCATAAATTGCTGCTAAGTAAGCATCATATCCTCCTACTTTTATTTTTAATAATTTATAATCTTCGTTTCCAGGTTCTCTTGTTAAAATTGCTTCATCATATTCATTATCATAATTTTTACGTTCAGCATTATCAATTACAATATCATCCAATTTAACTTCTTCATCTAGAGGAATAAAACTATCAGCAGATAAAACTTTATTAATTGTTTTATCAGAATAGAATGTATAAGCAATCCATTGATGAGTTTTAGTATTTAATGCAGTCATAATAACTGTATTTTTTACAAAAGGAACACAATATGTAACAATGAATCCTAATGCAGCTAAAATATCTAAAACTATCATCAAAATAGTTAACTTCTTCATTTTATTATCCCTCCATTACATATGGGTCTTCACTAGTCCCTTTTCCAGATTTTAATATACTATTTTTGATAGCAATGACTGGTTTAATAGATCTAGATAATGTAACTTTTGATTTTAACATTACACCATTATTGTAATAATATGCAAATCCTTCTTCAGCACCATTAATTAAATAGAAACTGTCATCTGTTAAATTAGTTTTACTATCAAGCATACTAATCATACCAACATGAGCTTTAACATTTGATTTTGTAATTTCTTTATAAGAATTTATATAACTACCATTATAATATGTAGCTTCTTCAATTACATCTTTATATGATAATGAATTATAGAATCCATTATTTAAGTATTCAGCAACACTATTTTTACTTGTAGGATCATAGACATTTTTAGTTGAATCAAATCTATAAGTAGTAGTAACATTATCTTTTTTAGCTAAATATAATAGTTTATCTGTATTATTAATTACTACATATAAGTCATCACCTAATTTAACATATGAACCAATTTCTTTAGCATTATTTTCTTTTGTTAAAGAATATGGATTTTCTTTAGTACCAGTTCCTTTAATTAATGCTACAGAATTTTTTAATCTAATAACAGGTTTAATTCCATAAGTTTCATTAGGAGAACTATTAGATAAATTACCACCATTAGTATGCCATACTTTATCAGTTGAAACGTTATATAACCAAATATCTTCATCACCAATAAATGTTTTACCATCAACTTTAGAATTTAAATAATCAGTTATACCCAATAATCTTACTAATGAATCTGTATTATTTTTATCACATGAAATTTTTGCTAAATCATCAACAGCATCACCACAATAATTTATATTGGCAAGTTTATCTTTGTCTAATTTTTTAACAAATTCATTATTTAAATAATCATAAATATCTGATTTATTAAATTGATCATATTTACTATTCCACATAAGTTCAGCACTTGTACCGCTATATACAGCATCAACTGAACCATCTTGATTAACTCTTAAAATTCTAAATATTTGATTATTAAAATTTAAATAATTATTTACATCATTACCTTTATATTCATAATTAGAACCAACTTTATATAATCCGGAACCTTCAGTTACAATTTTTTCATTTGCTGTAATTGATGAAGAAAGTAATGTTTGTTTTTCTCCATTTTCAGTTTTAGGATTATAAATTCTATAATATTTAATCATTCTACCACCATAGAAAATTATGCATCCAAGAATGAATATAGCACTAATAACACAAAAAACTATTTGTAATTTTTTATTTTTTCCATCATTAGGAGTTTTTTCTTTCTTTTCTTTCTTTTCTTTTTTCTTAGTCTTTTTATCTTCTTTTTTTAAATCAGTTTCAATAACTTCATCTTTATTTTCTTCTGCCATAACAGGTATAGCATTATCCATAACAACTCTTCTTTTACGTGGTTTTGGTAATGCTTCAAATCTTTCCCTTAATTCTTTGTAAGGAACACGAACTTCAGCAGCTAATCTTTTAAGTTTTAGTTCTACAATAACTTCATCATTAATTTTCTTAATTTCTTTTAATGTACTTAAAACATAAGCTTCTCTTTCTTCTTTATTTCTACGAACTTTTTCTATTGGTTTTACTTCTTCTTTATACTCTTTTGGAATTTCAAGAACATCATCTTTTTTAGAATTTATTAATTGTTCCATAGGAAAATCAATTTTTTCAATTTTAGGTTCTAAATCCAATTTATCTTCTACAACTTTTTCAGTAAATCCATATTCTTTTTCAAAACTTAAGAATTCTTCACCAAATAAGTTATCTTGTTTATTTTCTTTTTTTGTATTTCCTTCTTCAAATTCAATACCAGTTAAAAAATCTTGTTCACTAGTAGTATCAACAACATCATCTTCTTTAAATAAATCTAGTGCAGTATCAAAAATGTCTTTTTTATCACTACCAGGAGTATTAAGCATGAATTCATCTTCTTCAAATTCATCTAAAGAAAGTAATTCTAAATTTTTTTCTAAGTCATCCCTTTTCATACGTTCTCTCCTATCTAACAATAATATTATAACAAACGTACACATTTATATCAAGAAAAAAGAAAATTAAAATAAAAAAAGAGAGCATATGCTCTCAATCTATATATAAACGCTAAACTTGCGATTAGCGGCTATCTATATATATTCTATTCAAAAAAACTAATTTATTACCTATATATTTATTAAAATTTTGAAATAACATTAAATTTAAGAATTTTTTTAAAATAAAGTTAATCATCATAATTTTTGATTATCTTCATAACTATTAATAATTATTTTACCAACATCATATAATTTAATTAATTCGTGACTAGCACCCATATAATCATAATCACCATGTGGTGACTATCGTTTATGCATACGAATATGACAATTATATTAAAAAAAATTATCTTTTCGATAATTTTTCATTCAGCATATGTTGTTTTGCCTCTTCAAATAATCTATTGTCGTTATCCCTTAGATAATTGGAATCAGTTATTAATTTATAAACTATTTCTTTATCATAATTATTTAAGATAAAATTCACTATAGTATAGGCAAAAGCATAATTATATTTGCCGTAATTCATAAAGTCATTTTTTAATAACTCAAAATCGCATTCACTTAAATCCATCAAAGAATAATTTTGATTAGCCAAATTTGTAGCCAATCCTTCTTGAAGCCAAGCCGTTTGATAATAAAATTTAGCAACCACAGAATTACATGCATGAACAACTTCGTGTAAAATCATTTTTAATGTATCATCTAACGTTGCATTTTTGTGCGTTGTATATTTTAATTGATCTTCAATAGTCAAAATCATAATCGTATTTGTACTTCCATTGGTAATACCACGAACATAATCTATTACTTTACCGTATGCCTTAATTTGTACATCCTTAAAATCATCATAATTCATTATTATAATATTAAATTTTTGTGGTAATTTTTCCAATTTAAAAAAATCTAAAATATCTTTTTCGTTTTTTAAAACAAAATTTACAATATCATCAAAATAACTGATTATAGTGGCACTTTCAATTGTAAAATTATTTAATATCTTTTTCATTATAACACCCCCCATATTTATTATATCATGTATTAACAAATATTTTTAATCGAGAAGTTGTTTATTTCTTATTTTTTCTTTTCTTGAATCCCCGTTTTGGACTATTAAATAACAGGCATACCTTGATAACTGTAAATGTCAAGGTCAAAACCTAAAAAAATGTCAAAGTTAAAATCTTATAGTTT
>SAMEA3663006__coassemble_448_pt1 | contig 17356 bp, 17 predicted proteins | sample SAMEA3663006__metabat2_low_PE_028 | metagenome-assembled genome bin SAMEA3663006 (sample SAMEA3663006) | pig gut metagenome | biome: pig gut; feature: pig-associated habitat; material: faeces | place: France | collected 2012
AGCATTCCATTGACCTTCTATTAGCTTCTTTTATAAATGAATTATTTTTAATATAAAATAATTTTTGAAGGAAGTATTTTTTTCTTATATTAATAATTTTCTTTTCTTGTTTGTAAATTTGAGAAACAAAGCTTTGTAACTTTTTTTGGGATACTGGAGTTTTATTTTCTACTACATTTTCACGATAAACATCTTTAAACATTTCCATTAAAGGTCTAAATTCATCATATTTTATATATAACTCTAAATCATTTTTTAATTTTAATAAATTAGTATAGAATTGATTAGTGTCAAATTCATCTTTTAATTTATTAAGAACTAAATAATTAAATGTTTCTTGTCTTGTTTTACTATTTTCTAAATAGTTCGTAATAACAATTTCACCTTTTTCTGCAAGATTATAAATATCTTTTACAGAATCATTTTTCTTTTTATAAATTTTATAAGCTTCTTTTAATTTTGATTTACAATCATCAAAATCATTTATATTATATGCACCTTTAATTCTATTTTGTTCTAACCTAATATATCTTTTGATTCTCCAAATGTGTTTTTCAGCAATAGATCTAATATTAATACCGATGTGATACATTAAATCAGGATTTTTCCAATAAAATTTTTCAAAAACAGGAACTAATTTGTAAAAATAATCACCACCTGTTTTTCTTAAAGATAAGAATTCACTCATAAAACTATTAACATAATAATTATAAAAAAAGTCATCTTTTGTTAATGTAATTCCTACTTTTTCAAACACTGTAATAACATTTTCAATTGTTTCCATTAGAAATTCATATGAGAATTGATTAAAGTTTTTTAAAATGTAAAGATTAACATCTAATCCTAATTTTTCATATTCAATATTATCAGGATTTAATATAAACATATCTTTTTTTAGAAAATTAATTCTATTAAATAATTTATTATCTTGTTCTTCTTCTTCAATTTTAAAATTGTCAACTTTTTCTTTTAATTTGCTAAGTAAAACTTGTTTATATTCATTATATTCATTAGCATATTGTTCTAATGTTTCATTAAAAGATATTTTATTTCTTTTTGTTTTAAGTGGTAATTCTTTAAGAAAGTCCTTTTTTTCTTGTATATCATTATTTAAAAAATCAATCATCTATTCTTTACCTTTTTCCTCAATTTCAATTTTATTATCTTTTAAGTAATCTAAAAATCCTTTAATCATATCGTAAGCTTTTAATAACTCTTCTTCTGTCATTTTAGAAATATCAAAATCTAATTTATTTTTTTCCTCACTCATATATATTCTCCTTTAATCATTATAATATTCATAACCAGCAATATCTTTAAAGAAATTAATTACAACTGCTAAGTTTAATCCTGAAGAAACAGTTTCCAAACTATCTACATCTTGTCCTTCAATCCAAACATAAACTCTAAATTTTGTAATACCATCAGGCAATTTAAAAATAGGATTATTAATATTAGTAATTGTATTTTGAATACCAAAATATTCATTATCTAACTGAATACCTGTTTCTGCATGTCCGGTTACAATATTTAAATTTTCTCCTTCTTTTCTAATAGCATAAGTAGGATTTGCAATACCATTATATAGTGTTATACCATTTTCTACTGATCTTTCAATAGAACCTTCAGAATGTGCTGTTGCATTTGGTTCATAAATTACCATTTCACATTGATTATTGCATTGAATATTTTGAACAACTTCTCTAGGACTATTAATTGGAACAGTACCAATTTTTACCATTCCTATTCTCATAGAATTAAATGTACCATCATAATCAGATTGATTTAATCCATTAAAATAAACACCAGTTCCCGTATTAAAAAACAAATTATCAGGCATTGGTGAACCACTTTTGTTTCTTAAAAATAAATCAAAAGCGACAAAATGATTATCTTTTCTAGGTTTATCTTCATTAAATTGGTGTGCCCTTATGAATTTAAAAATTTTATCATTTTCGTCTTTATATCGAGCAACTCTAGAATTACCAAATATTGTAAATTTACTAGAATTATTATCATGTATTCCTAAAGTAGATACTGGAAGTAATCCGCGTCTTGCCCATTGATTGCTATGATTAGGATATGTTTGTAACAACTCGTCCATAACAATTTCTTGTTTAGCAGATACTTTTTCAAAAAAATTAACACCATCAAATGAAATGGATAACCCACTATCATTATCTACTTTCATATTTAAAAAATTAACTCTTACATTTAATGATGAAGATAACCAGGCATAAGAAGAAACTATTAATAAAACACCTATTAAAAAAGCTACAATCAACATACTATTATATGAATTACCTATTTTTATATAGTATTTTAAGAAACCCTTTTTTTGTTTCATGATTACCTCTTTTCTAATAAATATAAGAAAGGAGTAACAAATGGTTACTCTCTTTTCTTACTTTATATAAAATTATTTAACCATTATCCAATAACTTCAGCTGGATGTTCTAAAACAGGTCCTTCATATTCTTCATCTTCAGAATCAAATCTTGCCTTAGTAAATCCAAAATTAACTTTTACTTGTCTACCACCAGCAGCCAAATCATAATTATCAATATCTTGTCCTTCAAGATAAATATAAATACGAAGTTTAGTTATACTATTAGGTGCTAGTGTAAATAAAGTTTGTCTATCAGTTCCTTTTTGAAGTTTCATACTATCAGTAAAATATGGGAAAGCTAATAATTTGTTAACAATTGATGTATCATAACTATTATATGCTTCACCGTCATATATATCGACACAATCGTCAGCAAGAATTTCTTTTGCAACAGCATAAGTTGGAATAGTAGTTCCATCTTCTATTTTTCTACATGAAGAACCTATTATATAAGAATCTCTTAAAGTATTATCTTCACCAACTCTAAGTAAACATGATTTATTGTACCATGCTATTGCAGATTCTAAATGCACTGTATCATTAGGTTCCCAAATAGAAGCTTGTCTACAAATACCTGTAACATAATTCTCAGTCCCTTTAAGACTATCATCTGAATTTGTACAACTAATTGCAGTAATAACACTAGGATCTTGATTAAATGCTGAAACACGACCTACATGACCAAAAGCAACTCTAACTGAATTCTCGATACCAGTACCTTCTACACCAAGTGAACCTAAGGTAACTGTAGAATCATATGTAAGATAAACAGCTTCCTCATTTCTTGGATTTAACTCCTCAATATAATGAGTACCTGAGAAATTTTTTATAAATAAATCAAATGCAAGATATCCTCTTTGAATCTTTTCACCATGTAAAACTGGAGCTCCATAATTATTAATTCTACTAGCTATTAATTTATAACCTCCTGGTGTAGCAGACATACTCGCTTTTTCATATAATATCATTTTTGAAGAATTGGCATCCATTTCACCAATAGTCGATAATGGAACAATTCCTGTTTTAGGCCAATTATAAGGGTGTACAACTTTTCCATTTTCGTCATTAGGTAATTTATATGCTTTATCATATATATCATCTTTATTAAAGGAAATAGTTGAATCCCAGTTTTCACCATCTAATGAAAGAAGTAGAGAATCAGTAGAGGCTATATCAATTTCAAAGTCCTCTACTGTAACCTCTTGTAGCCCTATAAACCATGCATATGTAGAAGATATAAATGTTATTCCTGCAAGTATAGATGCAAAAACATAATATCTTATCTTCTCAGCATGTATTTTATCTTTCCATGTTTTCTTTTTTTGGCTAGCCATTAATATGTCCTCCTTTTATTAAATTGAACATATTTTACTAACGTGATGCTGTTGGATGAACTGCAGTTGGTAAATTATTATATAATTCACCTTCAGTAACGCCAACATCATCACTTGTAAATCTTTGTTTAGTAAATCCGAAATTTACTTGAATTTGTTGACCTGCTGATGCATAATCAAAGTTATCAATATCTTGTCCTTCAATATATACATATACTCTTACTTTTGTAATACTTGCAGGTGCTAAAGTCATGAATGTTGGACGAGAAACACCTTTTAAATTCTTTTCTGTATCAGTAAAGTAATCCACTGCTTTTAATGAACCATTAGTTATTGAAGTTTCATAACTATTGTAATCTCTTCCATCATAAACATCTACTTTATCTGTTGCATTAATTTCTTTAGCAATAGCATATGTATTATAGTAATTTCCATCAGCAACTGTATTACAAGTACCAGTATAAGAAGCATCTACTAAATCTGGAGCAGTTCTTTTCTTACATGATTTTGTATACCAATTAATTGCTGTAGCAACATGTTTTGTATCATTAGGTTCCCAAATTTGAGCTTTACGACAAATTCCAGTTACATAACTTGTATCTTCTGCTGATCCTGCATCAGAACATGTAATACCAGTAATTTGAGAAGCTGTATTATTGTAAGCACTAACACGACCTATTTGTGCAAACGCAACTCTAACACTATTTTGAATACCTGAAGATGCAATACCAGAAGATCCAATCGATACTTTTGAATCTGGTGTTAAATAAATTGCTTCTTCATTTGCTTCGTTATTTTCAGTGAAATAAGCAGTACCTGAAAAGTTTTTAATAAACAAATCAAATGCTAAGAAACCATTTTGACCTTGAGCACCTTCATAAGCACCACTTGTATTGGCAACTTTATTAGCGATTAATCTATAACCACCTGGAGTTGTAGTCATACTTGCTTTTTCATACATAACCATTCTTGATGAATTAGAATCCATATCACCAATAGATGACACAGGAACTAACCCATTAGATGGCCAATTAAATGATGTAGCAGAGTATGCTTTAGTTGTTAAATCATCCTTAGTAAATGTTAAAGATTCACTCCAATCTTGACCATTTAATGATAATTGCATACTATCAGCAGCAGCAATTTCTACTTGGAATGTTCCAACACTAACATCTTGTAAACCTGTAAACCATGCATAAGTTGAGACAGCTAAAATGATGGCTGATAAGCCACAAAGAGAAGTAAGATTTCTAATTCTTCTCTTGTGACTCATTGCCCTTTTTCTTTTTTCATCCATATATATAACTCCTTTTTGTTATATTGTTTTTTTATCTTCCAGCTGTTGGATGAACTGCAGTTGGTAAATTATCATATAATTCACCTTCAGTAACACCAACATCATCACTAGTAAATCTTTGTTTAGTAAATCCAAATCCTACTTTAATATATTTACCAACTGATGCATAATCGAAGTTATCTATGTCTTGTCCTTCTATATAAACATAAACTCTAACTTTAGTAATACTATTAGGTGCTAATGTCATAAATGATGGACGAGCAACACCTTTTAAATTCTTTTCTGAATCTGTAAATGTATCAACAGCTACTAAAGGTTTTAAAGAATCTCTATTAAATCCTGAATCAGTTTCTTTAATAGTATTATTTGAGTAACCATTATATTCAGGTCCATCATAAATATCTACTATATCTTTTTGTAAAGCAGAAGGATTAGGATTAATTGCTTTAGCAATAGAATATGTTGGAACTGCTCCAGTTACAGTTTCACAATTTGTATCTAGGAAATTTCCTGAAGAATTATCTCTTTTTCTACATGAAGTATTATACCAGTTTAAAGCAGTTGTAACGTGAGCAGTATCATTAGGTTCCCAAATTTGAGCATCTCTACAAATACCTGTTGCTCCTTCAGTACCACCAGCACATGTCATATCTGTAATTTTACTTTGTGTAGTTTCATTAGCACTAATACGTCCTACTTGTGCAAATGCAACACGTACAGAGTTTTCAATACCAGCATCTTGAACTCCACCTTCACCAACTGTAACTGCAGATTCTGGTGTTAAATAAATTGCTTCTTCAGAATCTATGTTATTAGGATCACTACTTGAAATATATTGAGTACCTGAGAAATTTTTGACAAATAAGTCAAATGCTAAATATCCTTTTTGTCTAGTTTCTTCGTCATAATTAATTTCATTAGCAAGTAATCTATAACCACCTGCTGAAGTAGTCATACTTTGTTTTTCAAATAATTTTAATTCAGATTTAGTAGTATTAAAAATACCAATTGTAGAAACAGGAACTAATCCATTAACTTCAATATCAGTTCCAGGTCTTTTGTATTTAGGCCAGTTAACATTTGTTCCTGCACTATATGCTTTACTCTTAAGATCTGCTTCATCAGTAAATGCTATTGTATCAGACCAATCTTGACCATTTAATGATAATTGTAAACTATCAGCAGCAGCAATTTCTACTTGGAATGGATTAACCTTTACTTCTTGTAATCCTGTAAACCATGCATATGTTGATGCAGCTAATACTATAGCACATATTGCGCATACAAACATTAAGTTTCTTAATTTTCTGTTACGTCTTTTTTCAGCTTTTCTCGTAACTGTTGCATCGCGTAATTCTTCGTTTGTCATTTTTTTCACTCCTTATTAATTATTTCTTGTTGGCACAACATCATCAGGTAAATGTTCTTTTAAATCATCATCAACCTCAACATCATCAGTTGTAAATCTTTGTTTAGTAAATCCAAATTTTACACTAACTTTTTTACCAACTTGTGCATAATCGAAATTATCTATATCTTGTCCTTCAATAAATACATAAACTCTAACTTTTGTAATACTATTAGGTGCTAATGTAATAAATGTAGGACGATCTTTTCCAACTAAATTTTTTTCTGTATCTGTGAAGTAATCATAAGCAACAAGAGGTTGAATTCTATCACTTTCATCTTGTGCATAATAATCTACTTCTTCAATCGTATTACCTTGATATCTATTATAATCAGGTCCATCATAAATATCTACTTTTACACTATCTGTATATTTTATTTCTCTTGCTATTGCATAAGTTTGAAGTGGAGTAAATTCATAATCTTCAGGATTATCAGCGCTTCCACCTTCTTTTAATACTTTCTTAATTGGTTTACATTGATCATCTTCACTTAGCACAGATTCAGGTTTAACATATGATGAATCTTCCATAGGTGCTGCTATTCTTTTTAAACATGATTTATTGTACCATGCTAAAGCAGCTGAAACATGATCTTTATCATTAGGTTCCCAAATTTGAGCCTTACGACATAAACCAGTAGTATTATTTAATGAATTACTTGCATCAACATTATCTGTACATGTCATACCTGTAATAATTTCTTCATTTGTATTATAGGCGCTAACACGACCTACTTGTGCAAAAGCAACTCTAACACTATTTTGTATTCCAGATGAAGCTACACCAGATTCATCTATTTTAACTTCCGAATCAGTAGTTAAATAAATTGCTTCTTCAAAGGAATTATCACTTTCAGGTCCTGTAATATATTTAGTACCTGAGAAGTTTTTTATAAATAAGTCAAATGCTATATAACCTGTAAATTTTTGTTCATAATCAGGTTCTGTTGCATATTGGTAATTATCTATTCTTGAAGATAATAATTTATAACCACCTGGTGAAGTAGATAAACTTGATTTTCCAAAGAAAATCATACGACTTGCAGTTTTATCCATTTGACCAATTGTAGATAATGGATATAAACCTTTTTTATCCTCTTCACCTGTTGGCCAATTATTTGTATTGCCATAATAAGCTTTTTGATTTATGGCATCACCATATTCACCCTCGACATCATTTGTAACCCCTTCTTCAGTGATTTTTATATTATCACTCCATAATCGTCCATTAAGGGAAACTTCCATACTGTCAGCTGCTGAAACTTCTATTTCAAAAGGTTCTACACTAACAGCTTCAAGTCCTGTAAACCATGCATATGTAGCAGTAACTAAAATAATTATACATAAAGCGCAAACAAATACTAATTTTTTTAAATTTTCAAATTTTTTCTTTTTTGTAATACGTTTAGCATTATTATTTACCATAATTACTCCTTTCTATTAATAGTTTTAAACTTGGTTAAATAAATAACCAAGTCTAAAACATTTTAATTAACTATTTAACGAGTTCTAGATGGAGTAACTGCTGTTGGTAATGCATTATATAAATCTTGATCTTGATTTGTATCTAGGATTTCTTCAGCAGTATAACGTTGTTTAGTGAATCCAAATGCAACTTCAATCATTTTACCAACTTGTGCATAATCGAAGTTATCTATATCTTGTCCTTCAATGTAGATGTAAACTCTAACTTTAGTAATACTATTAGGTGCTAAAGTCATAAATGTTGGTCTACTCATACCTTTAAGTAATTTTTCTGAATCTGTGAAATAATCAAAATTTACTAATGGTCCTTTATTTAATGAATCACTAGTTTTGAATGCACTATAATCACTGATTCTAGTATTATAACCATTTAAACCATCGTATACGTCTACTTTATCAGAATCACCAACTTCAATTGGTTTACCTATTGCATAAGTTTGTGCATAATCAGTTAATCCAATTGTAGTACACTTGTCTGACGCACTTCCATAGTCACTATTTGTTAATGTTGCACCTGTTCTTTGAACACATGATTTATCATACCAGTTAAGTGCAACTTGTTTATGTGCTTTATCATTTGGTTCCCAAATTTGAGCATTACGACATAAACCAGTAACAGCATCATTACCAGCACCACTATTAGAACAAGTAATTCCTGTAATTGCAGTTGGGTTTGTACTATAAGCACTAATACGTCCAATTTGTGCAAAAGCAACACGTACTGAATTTTCAATACCAGTTGAAGCAACACCACCAGCATTTGTAGCAACACTTACATGTGAATCAGTATTTAAATAAATTGCTTCTTCAAATGAAGTATCTGTTGGATCTTCATCATTTGTTAAATATTGAGTACCTGAATAGTTTTTAACAAATAAATCAAATGCTACATATCCCTTTTGTTTTTGTTCTGAAGCAGATTTATCATTATCTACTGTAGATGCAAGTAATCTATAACCACCTGGAGTTGTAGTCATACTTGATTTTTCAAACATAATCATACGTGATGTAGCAGTATTCATAGCACCAATTGTAGAAATAGGTACTAAACCAAATCTTTTACCATCTACATCTGATGTACCAGGTGCTTGATTTATAGGCCAGTTGTTTGTATTAGTTTTGTAAGCTTTTTGAGCAACTTTATCTGCGCCAAGTTCACCTGTATTTAAAATATTATCTTTAGTTAATGTTAGAGTATCACTCCATTGTTCACCATTTAATGATAACTCTAAACTGTCAGCAGAAGAAATTTCTACTGTAAATGGTTCTACACTAACAGATTGTAGACCAGTAAACCATGCATATGTTGATGCAATAAGAACCACTGCGCTAAGTGATGTTACCATAACTAGGTTTCTTGTACGTCTATTACGTTTAGCAGTAGCATTTTTTTCTAGATTGTCCATAAAACATCTCTCTTTCTTTAAATTATTTTTCGACATATTCTGAGTTAAATTGCATGTGCATTTTAATCTCACCACCAAGGATATTATCGTTACATTCTGGATCGCTTCCCTCTAACCAGAAAACTATGGTGTATTTAATTATATCTCCAGGTTTAAAATTCTCAACATGGTCTAATTTAATTAATTTGTCATCTTCAAATGGTATTGTATGTTTTTCAGGTTTTCCATCTTTACCGATTTTAGCATAAGTTTCACTTTCACCATTTTTGTAAACCCTTACTCTTACAGCCTCATCGACATTTTTAATAACATCATCAATAACAATTTCAGACCAATAATCAGAAACTTCATCACCTGTATTTTCGATATAAAAACTATAAGCCACATAATTCTCGCCATTATGCGAACCTTCATGTTGATCTATATCTTCTGGAAGCCATTTATAAGAAATATTGTCAAAATAATTAACAGGGTCTGCATATAATTCTGATCTAAATACTTTGTAATCAGGATCATCATAAATGATAATTTTATTTTTTAAATATAAGTTTCTGTCAAGTGTAATACTAAAATTACCGTTATTGTATATTAATCCTACAACGAAATAGACTATTAATAACACTAGTAGGAAAATCAACAAAGCAATTTTAAGTTTTTTAACGAATTTTCTTTCTTTAAGCCGCTTAGTTGCTTTTGTAATTATTTTCTTATCATCCATAAATTACCTTCCTTCTAGCAGTTAGAATTATACCTTATCGTCCTACCTTAATATATTCTACAATACAATATAATTTTATCATAACTATATTAAAAGTCAATATCATTTGACCTTTATAATACATAATTAAACGCAAAAAAAAATTGTCAATTAATGACAATTAATTATAAACGATATGTTTATCTTTTTAAAAAATTACCTTTTATATTATAATTTAAGTGTTTTTATTTTTTCTATGTCTTTTTCACTATAGTTTTCGTTTTTTTTCATTTCAAAACTATTAATTTCATTATTTATTTTTTTATATCCTAACTCTTTTTCTTCATACATATTTAATTCTAGAGTTAGATTATCTATCTTTTGATCACATTCTTTAATTTGATCTTCAACATAAGGTAAATTAATCTTTTCAAGTTCTTTTTTATAATCTTTTACTTTATATTCATAATATGCTTTAGCAGCTGTAAGTGATGCTATAGAAGATGCTATTAAAGAAACAGCTAATAATGAAGTACTAACTGGATTTGTAATAATTGATGCATATAGTCCAAGAAATAAAGCAAGTAATGAACCTATATAGATAGCATTTTGTTTCTCAGTTTCTATTTTCTCACGGTATTTCCTGTGTAAAAATTTTTTATAATGCAAATCTGCTCTTTCATTTCTATACATTTCTCTTTCAGAAGTACACTTAAAAATACAATACTCTACTTTCTCTAATTTTTTTCTTATTTCTTCTTTTGTTTTAATAATTGTCTGATTATAATCATCCATCTGTATTCTCTCCTTTGTTACCAATGTAAGAATACACTAAAAATAGCTATTTTGTCAATTTATATTCATCAAAATCAACAATTTTTCCTTCTTTGTTATTTAACTCTTCATTTATTTTCTTAATTTGTGTTTCAAGTTTTACAATATCATCATGATATTCATTATATTCATTTGTAACTAAATTAATTTGTTCATCTAAAGATTTATTATGTTTTTTAAATTCACTAATCTTACTTTTCAACTTATTAGTGTTAGTTGTTCTTTTAAGTTTTTTAATTTCACTAGTATTATTAATATATATCATGCCTTCTACCATTGTAAAACATAAAAGTGATGAATGTAACGGAACACCTGCTAATCTATTTTTTGTGGCTATCTGTAACAACATTGTAGATGCTGTTACAATACAAGAATAAGCAATAGTTCGTAATGTTCTTTTCTTTTTTTCAAGTTTAATAGTTTTATTATAATTATCAAGTTTTTTAATAATATTATTAGTTTCTTTAATTTCTTTTTCTACTTTGTACTTTTGTTTTTTAAGTTTATTAATTTCTCTATCTTTTGCGTTAGCTAAAATATCATATTTATGTAATTCTTTATCAATTTTTTTGAGTTTATTTTTTTGTTCTTTTAAGTATTCTACCCTATTCATTCTTATATAACCTTTCTATAATTGGAAATATTACTTCTTTTCTTGAAGTATATTTATTAAATTTAATTTTATTTATTTCTTTTTTGGAAAAGAAATATGCTGTTGTTATTAATTTTTTCATATCATAAATTAAAAATACATATAAATCAATATTATCCTTCCATAATTCATCTTTTACTATGTTCATCATTATTTTTAGTTTGTCATAATCATAATCATATATTTGAACATAGCTTGAGGCTATAATTTTATTATATAGTATTTTTTTGTTATAACCCGTAAAAGCAGCATCCCTTAAATTATCTAGTGGTGTCAAACATAAACTATCTTTATAAATTTGTTCGTAATCGAACTTATTTTTTTTTATTAATCTAATTGAAGTAGCAACATCTTCTTTTCTAGTTTTTGATGAGTTAAAAGCTGCTGTATCAACAAGACTTGCTAAAACAACTAATAACTCATCTTTAGAATCAAAAATTTTTTTATTAAGTTTATATATAATCATTGCTGCAGATGAAGTATCTTCATTAATATAAAATTCAGGGGTTTTATCTAATATGTTACAATGATGATCAATTATACCAATAATTTTACCATTTAAATTTCTATGTGCATGATCTACAAGAAAATATGTAGCACCTATAACAAAATCTTTTCTATAATCATTCATATCAATATCATATTTTTGTAGTAGATTATATGTTTCAGTATCTAAGTATTTATCAGGAATGATAAATTCTGCTTCATAACCGTTTTTTTCTAAAAGTTTTTGCATAAGAATACCACTTATTACGCTATCTACATCAGGATTTTTGTGTCCTATAACGTATATCTTTTCCATACAATCACCTAACTTAATTATAACACAAAATATAAACAAAAAAAGATAGATAACTATCTTATTTTCTACATTTCTTGTTCACCTTTGTTTTTAAATTGTAAAACAATAGGTGTTCCCGTAAAATCAAATGATTCTCTTATTTTATTTTCTAAATATCTTTCGTAAGAGAAATGAATTAATCCTTTACTATTTACTTGAATATTAAATGTTGGTGGACATGTTGATGCTTGATTACAGAAATATATTTTTAATCTTTTACCTTTATATGTTGGAGGTAAATTTAAATTATATGCATCTTTAATAACATCATTTAAAACATTTGTTTTAACCTCTCTATTTGCATTTTCATAAGCTCTTAATATTTCTGGCATTAATGTATGTATTCTCTTTTTTGTTAATGCTGATAAGAATACTATTTTACAATATGGCATAAATTGGAAATTAGCACGAATTTCTTCAGTAAATTTCTTCATAGCCTCATCTTTATTGTCAACTGTATCCCATTTATTTACAACTAATACAACAGCCTTTCCAGCCTCAATAGCATATCCTGCAATATGTTTATCATGTTCAATAATACCTTCACTAGCATCGATTACTATACAACAAACATCTGATCTATCTATTGCTTTCATTGATCTAAGTAAACTGTATTTTTCTACATTTTCCCATACCTTACCACGTTTTCTCATACCTGCTGTATCAATTACAACATATTCTTCACCATGATAAGTAAATGGAGTATCAACAGCATCTCTAGTAGTTCCTGCAACATTTGAAACAATAACTCTTTCCTCATTTAATATTGCATTTACTAGACTACTTTTACCAACATTAGGTCTTCCTATAACTGAAAATTTAATTCTAGTATCTTTTTCTTCAGCTTCACTAACTGTAAAATCTTTAGTAATTTCGTCAAGTAAATCGTAAATACCTAGATTTTGTTCTCCACTTACTTCAATAAAATCACCGAGTCCTAAAGTGTAAAAATCATAAATATTTTCTTTAACTTGTTTACTATCACATTTATTAATAGCAACAATTACTCTTTTTTTAGATTTTCTAAGTATATCTCTAACAGCCATATCATTTGCTGTTAATCCTTCTTTACCATCAACTACAAATACAACAACATCAGCTTCTTCTATAGCTAATTCAGCTTGAACTTTAATCTCATCATTAAAATGTTCATCACCTAGATCAATACCTCCTGTATCGATTAAGTGAAATTTATAATCTTTGTAATTTACAGTACCATATATTCTATCTCTTGTTATTCCTGGTGTATCTTCAATAATAGAAATTTTTTTTCCTACTAGTCTATTAAAAATAGTGGATTTTCCGACATTAGGTCTTCCTACTAAAGCAACAACTTGTTTTTTCATAATATCACCTCTTTAATGATTATATCATAATTTTAATTAAGACTTAAGTATTATATCAAATAATACCTATTTGTCAATTACTTTGATTTTAAACTCAATTTTCCCCATATCATAATCTTTAATATTATTTATTTCTTTGTACATTTTATTATTGTATAAGAAAAAGTCTTTTTCAATATCTTCAAGTTCTATATAAAATTTTGTATTTATTATATTTAAGTCAACATTTAATTTATATGAAAATATTTCAGGATCAATATTAAGAATTTCAAGAATTATGCCATAATTATTATCTTTATATAAATCAATACTATAATAACCTGTATTATTAATATCATACAGTTCATTCAATTTATCAAAGACTTCACTTATATTTTTATATTCCATATATTCTTTTTTAATATATACTAAAAAATTATTATCAGTTATATATTCGACCTTCATATAATCACCATTAAATTATATGAAAAAAAGAACTATATAGTTCTTAAAATCTTTTTACTAATTTCTTCTTTACCTTGTTTTGTAATGCTTGAAAACATTACAAAGTCATCTCCTACAACTAAATCTAATTCTTTCAAGATCATATTACGATGTTTTATATGTTGTGTAATACCAACTTTATCAGTTTTAGTTGCAATAATTGTAACAGGAATTTTATAATGTTTTAAAAAATTATACATCATAACATCATCTTTAGATGGTTTATTTCTAAAATCAACTAACATAAACACATGTTTAAGATTTTCTCTACTAGTTAAATAGTCTTCCATCATTAGTCCAAATTTTTTTTGTCTTTCCTTACTTAAGTTTGCATATCCATATCCTGGAGCATCAACTAAATAAAATTCATCATTTACTAAATAAAAATTTATAGTTTGAGTTTTTCCTGGATTAGAAGATGTTTTAGCATAGTTCTTTCGATTTATCATTGTATTTATAAAACTGCTCTTACCTACATTAGATCTTCCAACAAGCAAAAATTCAGGTTTATTATCTGTTGGATATTGACTTCTTCTAACAGCAAGAACATTTAAATTCACAGAATTTATTTTCATAAAATCACCTTTTCTATATATCATTATAAAATAATACTATTGTTTTTGCAATAATAAACAGTTATATTGTGTTATAATAATATTGGTGATAATATGAAGTGTCCTAGATGTGGTACCAAACTTAAAAATGAAAAAAATCCCTTTTGTATGAGATGTGGATATATTAAAAATGATTTAGATAATAAATATATAAAAAAACATTTTCGACCTAATGAAAAAATTATAATACCTATTTTTTTAACAGGAATTATTATTACTTTAATTATGTTTATAGTTAATGATCAAAATGATCGAATAAAAAATATTAAAACATTAAGAAGAAATATTGAAAGTACATCATTATATACGACAAATAATATAGCTTATAATAATATCTTATCACCTATAGAACAAGAAGCATATAATACAATTATTAAAGCTATAAATAATTATGAAAATAAAACAAAAGTAGTATTAGATAATTATGATAGAATATTTAAAGTTGAAAATGGAATAAGAAAAGTATTAGATGCTGTTGATATTGACCATCCAGAATTAATACAATATGCATATAGTGATTATAGATGCAAAATTGATTCATGTGATATTACAATTAATTATGCAATTTCAAAGAATGAATATTCTTTCTATTTTGAACAATTAAAAAATAAAATTGAAAAAATCAAAAATGATATTAAAGATTTTAGTGATTACAAAAAAGCATTACATATATATTCTTTTTTAGGTCAAAATCAAGAATATGGAAACAAAAAAGATAATAAGAGTTATTCTATCATATGTTTTGTTGATGATAACTATTTTCCTTTAGATAAAGCATACAGTAAAATGAGTCAAATAATATTTCAAAATGTAGGGATTGAATCTATTATTGTTTCTGGAAAATTGGGTAAAGTTAAACATAATTGGAATTTAATTGAACTTGATAATAGTTATTATTCATTTGATTTATCATGGTGTTCATCTAAAACTGAACCAATAAAAAATAATATTTCTTATTATGGATTTTTATTTAGAAATCCAGTAGATTTCAAATACAATTATAAAATAATTACACCTCATGCATGGGGATTAAAATATTTTAAATAAAAACCAAAGATTTTATCTATCTTTGGTTTTTATTAATTCTAATAATTCTTCTTCTTTTAAATATATTTTGTTTTTGTATTAGTAATAATTGTATAACAACTTTGTTATTACCACCTATTTGTACATTTCCAACCATTATTTTCTTTGTTTTAATTCTATCAGTCATAATCCTTCAAAATAAATAAAAAACCCCTACAAGGGGGTTAAATTGCTCAAAATGGTGATCCGTATGGGGTTTGAACCCATGAATATCGCCTTGAGAGGGCGACGTGTTAACCATTTCACCAACGGACCATAATTAAATTATAGTCCTAAAATTTAAATAAATCAATTCTTTTTTTTTAATCTCTCAAATCTTTCTTTAATTTTTCTTTCTCTATCTATTTCTTCATTAATTAATATATTGTAATTTTCATCAAGAATAGATCCTTCATGAATAACTGAAGGTAGTAAATTTATATTAATCCATTTTTTTTCTTTTGTTTCAATATTTTCTAATAATGCAATATCGCTAACAATACTATCAACGGCATATCTCATAAAATCACCTATCCATTTGTATTCGTTTTAAATGTTTCTATATCAATATTTTTTCCATCAGATATAACTCTTATAGTACCCTCTTTATCAGTTCTATGAACTTCTATTCCTTTTAATTTATTTAATGTAATATCTTTAGGATGATCATAAACATTTCCAGTTCCGACAGATATTATAGCATATTTAGGATTTACTTTATCTAAAAATTCATCACTAGTACTATATTGTGAACCATGATGTCCAACTTTCAATACATCAGATTGCAAATCTTTAGCAAGTATTTTCTTTTCAGTAACATTAGTTGCATCACCAGTAAACATAAATGATACATCTTTATAAGTCATTCTTAAAACAATTGAGGTATTGTTTAAATCTCTTTTATCTGTACCTGTATAAAGAACTTTGAATAATGCATCTCCTAAAAGAAATTCAGAATCAATATCAGGTGTTTCAAAAGATAAATTCTTTTCTTCTAAAGCATCTAACAATTCTTCAAAAGTTTTTGTTGTTGTATAACAATCAGGCATGTAATAATTTTTAATATTAAAATTTTTAATAATATTATCCATTCCGCCGATATGATCTTCATGAGGATGAGTTGCAACTACATATTCAAAATCAGTAATATTCTTATCTTTGAAGTAATTAACTAATAAATCACCATCTTCATTATTACCAGCATCTATTAGCATATATTTTTTATCATTTTCTATTAAGATGGCATCTGCTTGTCCTACATCAATATATTCAACTTTTACAACATCTGTATTATTAGAATCTGTTTTTTTATTTTCTTCTTTTTCAATTGTTATTTCATCATTTGATAACAATGTATATAAAATAATTGCTGCAAATGATAAAAAACTAATAAGTGTTTTGTTTTTCTTCATATTTAATTTCCCCGCTTAATATTCCTTTATTAAAATTTCTAACTAGATATTTATATCTATTTAAATCTATATAATTTAAAATCTGAATTAATG
>SAMEA3663006__coassemble_496_pt1 | contig 15953 bp, 12 predicted proteins | sample SAMEA3663006__metabat2_low_PE_028 | metagenome-assembled genome bin SAMEA3663006 (sample SAMEA3663006) | pig gut metagenome | biome: pig gut; feature: pig-associated habitat; material: faeces | place: France | collected 2012
TTATTATATATATAATATTAAGAGATTAATTAATAATCCAGTATTAATTAAAGATGTATTATATATTTTCTATACATATAATTCTTATAAAATGGAGTGTTTGAATAAAATTTATCCAAAAATAACTTTTGAAGAATTAAAAGTAAAATGTGAAGATTTTGATTCATTCGCTTTAAACCCAGATAATGAATTTATAAATAATTTACAATTATTTAAGGATGAAGAATTAGAGAAAAATATAGTTACAAAACATAGATTAAATAATATATCTATTACTATTGAAGATATTAAGGGTAGTGCTGCCATTGAAACTCTACAAAAAGTTAATTTATTATTAAGATGTAAAACACTTGATGAAAGTGTTATAAAGGCAGAAGATATACAATTTGTAATTACTGCTAAGAATATATTAAAAAAAGAAAACTTTGAAAAATAAACCTATAATATATAGGTTTTTTTATGTTAAAAAATATGTTATAATCATTTTAGAATAATAAAGGAGAATAGATATGAATAATAGTTTTATTGAATTTTTAGATGAAGATATTAAATCCAAAAAAGAATTAATTACATCATTACCTGTAAGATTAAAAAAAGATAAATATATTTTTAATGATCGTTTAGATGAATTATCTAATACCTATCTTAAATATAAAGATGTTATATTAAAACATTTAGAAAAGAAATATAATAAAAAAATGACAAACTTACATGTTGTTGATAATAGTGAAGAGATTAAAAATATTCAAATTCAAATAAACAAAACTAAAAGTTATATAGATTATCATAATCCAATTAATACATATTTTGAAAAATTAAATATGCATAAATATTTTTATGTTTTATATCATTATTCAGATTATACATTTTTAGAGCTTAATATTGCTATTGATAAACTTATAACAATTTTAGAAAGTGCTAATGTTAAATTAACAGAAAAAAACTTCTATTATAATTACTATGTTAACAAATATATGAAACAATTTCTTGAATTTAGAAAAACTAGTAAAGAGTTTACTAAATTACAACCATTTTTTGAAGAATGTTATTGGGTTGATTCTATGATTATTAAAAATATTTATTTAAATTTTAGATCAATAATTGATAAATACAAAAAACAATTAACAACTTATTCAGAAAAAATAATTTTAAAATATACTAAAGAATCTCATTTTGATTCTTTTGATTCAAACTTAAAAAAACTAAAAGAATTATATGATGAATTAGAACATAAAAATGAAGAAACTATAAGTTTAATTATTCAAAAAGCAATTAATAAAGAAATAGATATTAATAATTATCTTGAAAATTCAAAAGCCAAAAATGATATATTTGAAAATATTCAAATTGTAAAAATTGATAATAATGATAATAAAGCATTAGAAAGATTATATAACAACTTAAATAAATTGCATAATGATTTAATACAATACAAATCATATTATGAAGTATCAAAATTCATTGACCTTTATAAAGAAGATTATACTGAAGAAGAATCTTTGAAAGATAATTCTAAAGAACTAAAATCTATTTATTCTGAAATTGTTTCTAAAGAAAAAAAATTAAAGAAATACTACAAAAAATTGGGTGTTACATATTACGGTAAAAGTGCTCGTGAAGAAATACTTAAAAAATTAAAAAGTGAACCATTAGATATAAATAAAGAAATGGAAGAATTATATGATAAATTTGATCATAATTTCATTACAAATAGAATGTTATCCTTTTATGAGGATCCGATAACTGTTGAAGATCTACTTACATTATTCTACTCATTTAAACAATATCAAATGAATATTTTAAGAAGAATTGCTAATCAACCAATACCATATGATATTATAAAAAGTAAACAAAAAGAATTCGATAGATATGTTCTTAATCCTACACATGATTTAATAAATACAATTCCTGTATTTAAAGAATATGATATTAAAAATATTATTGTAACAAAATATAGACTTAATAATTTAAATATCAGTAATGATGAATTAGATTTTGATACTATTGGCGATTTAATAAGTAGAGTAGAATTATTATTAAGAGATAAACGTATTAAAGAAAGTGATATTACTGCACAAGATATAAGTATAATTGTCAGAATGCATAATGTATTAAAAAAAGAAAATTTAATTGAAGAGGCTTAATATTAGGTTTCTTTTTTTATAGTAATTATGATATAATTTATATATAGTATATGATAGGGAGAATACATATGAAAGAAATTAAAAAACTAGTTAATAAGTTATCAAATATTCAAAAATTAGAAATTATAGCTGTTATAATTATTTCTATTGTATTTATAAATTTTGTTCTTCCAACATTTGCAAGATTTAAAAATAGAAATAGTATAGTAAACGTTACATCGTGGGATGGAACTGTTAGTACATCATATAGAAAAGGTGATGGAACTAAGTCTAATCCATATGTAATTTCAAATGGTAATGAATTAGCCTTTTTTGAATATAATCTACGTACTAATGATTATGCTAATACATATTTTGAAATAAGCAGTGATATAATTTTAAATCCAGGAATATTTAATGTAACAGATGCAGGTATATTTTATATATTAGATTCTAATGAATATGTTGTTGATTTAAATACAAATGAATATAAAACAAAAGATGGTGTTGTTGCTGGTTCATTTAAAACATTGGATTCATTAAAAAATTTTAAAGGAACTTTAAACGGGACATTACATACTATTCATGGACTATATATGAATAAAAAAGGTAATAATGGACTATTTGATAGTCTTGAAGGAGAAATAAATAATTTATATGTTAAAAATGCATTAATTAACGGTGGTGATACATCAGGAATTATTGCCGCAAATAGTAATAATGCTATTTTAAAAAATATTATGGTTGAGGGTAATGTTATAGGTAATAGTGAAGCTTATAATAAAACAGTATCAACTAATATTCAAAATCAAAATTTTGAAGTAACAAATAATATAACTAATAAAACAATTAATATTCAAAATAATATTCCTACTAAAGGAGCAATAATATCAAAAACTACACTTACAGGTGTTTTAGAAGTTGATAATAATAATACAGAAAATCTAAATGTTAAAATAAATGATAATGTTATTCAACCTGGAGAATTTTCTATTGAAATGGGTAATTATATAAGTGATAATTTTACTTTAACAATGAGTTCAGATACTACTTCAAATATTACTTTAAGTGATTTAAAATACAACGTAGTATATGAATATTCAGTAAATGCTGGTTTAGTAGGTATTTCAAATAACACAAAATTTATTAATACAATTAATAAGGCTAATGTAAGTAGTTTAACAATATCTGGTGGTATTACAGGTGTTGCTATTAAAGGTATAAATATAACTAATTCATATAATAATGGAAATATTATATCTAATAATATTGCTGGTGGTTTAGTAGGAAATATCGAAAATGCTAATAATTTAATGAATATAACAAATTCATATAATACAAACGATATTAATGGTACTTTAACTGGTGGTATAGTTGCTAATCTATCAAATAATACAGGTGCTATGAACATATCATATTCATTTACTACTGGAAGTAATGGCTATGCTGTTGGTAATATAGAAAATACTAGTTTGAATGTAGATAATTCTTATTATGTATTTGGTAATAGTGGAGTTAATACAGGCGAATATGTAGGTATATTTGTACAAAATAATTTAGCAAATCTCGAAACGAATTCTTATTTTAAAGAATATTTAAAATATAGTGAATATATTAAAGATAGTGAAAATGATGTATGGGTTTACGAAGAAAATGAACTACCAATATTATTTTTTGACGATATTAAAAATGCTATAGCAACTATTCACTCATCATTATATTCTTGGAATAATTTAAGTTATGAATTAGATAAAATAGGATTTAAAAATAATATTACATTTAGTATTACTAATGTTGATGATAATAATCCTTATAAAAGCGCTGAATTTTATGTATCAAATAAAATTCTTACAAAAGATGAAATATTAGCTATTTCTGAATGGAATCCTTATCAAACAATACAAACAATTACTGATAATGGAATATATGTAATATATGCTAGAATAACAGATCAATATGATAATGTAAGTTATATAAATTCAGATATATTGACGCTTGATAATGTTAAACCATTAATAAGTATTACAACTGACGGATTTGAATGGACAAATTTAAAAGAAAGTATTAATAATACTTATGTAGATAAAACACTTGATTTAGTGGTAAGTGCTAATGATGATATATCAGGAATAAAATCAATCGAATATTATATAACTAATGAAGTATTAAAAGAAAATGATTTAGAGCAATTACCAAGTACATATTTTAAAGAATATGATAAAGGTATTTCAATAAACCAATTAGGAAAATATATTATTTATGTTAAAGTTAGTGATTATAGTGGAAATATATCATATGCAAACACAGATAGGATAATACTTGATGGATATGAAATTACCAAGTTATATGCCGGTTCAAATAAAGGTACTTATGATACAACAAATATAAGTAGAAATTCTCAAATAAGTATTGATATAAGTTATAATAACGAATCAGAAGAAATTAATAATTTAAGTCATAATTTAGTAACTAATTTCTTACTTCCTATAGGAACTAAAATAACATTAATAGATTTTATTAAAAATAAAGTATATACTTATAAAATCTCGACTTCTGAAGATATTTATGGATATGCAGAAAATAACAAAGCAACTTATCCATTTACTGAATTTGATGAAGTAGGATCTATTTCAAAAAACATAAAATATAAGGAAGATAATTATTATGATTTAGGTAAAGTAGATGAAGACTACACAATTATATTGGATTTTAGTGATGCAACAATATCAAAAAATTATCTTGATTCAAAAATTTATATGGAATTATTAGATAATAATTCTAATATTATTAGACCTACATTATATAATACAATTAACACATTTAATTTATACAGTGGAGAAAATAATCCATTATTAAGTATTAGTAGCGATTATAAAAATGAAACATCTATTGAATTAAATAGTAATTCGCAAACTAATATTCAAGTAAATAGTAAACTTGTATACTCGCAAGATATTATAGATACAAGTTATGAAAACGATGAAATGGAATTAGGTATAAAATTAGTTGATGAAAATGATTCAATTGTAACATCTGATAATTTAAATAATATTATTGTAAAATACAAAGATAAAGAATATCATGCTGGAATTGATAATATATTCCATATTAAATTAGATGGAATAAAAGATGTTAATGATAGTCTTCAAATAATTACATACGAAAATGATAATTCGTTAAAAATAGGTAATTATTATTTCAAGTTGTTTAATTATATATCTAATAAATTAGTTAACAATAATGAAATAACTATAAATGCAAAATTAACAAGAGAAAAAATCAAATATAAATATGAATTAAATGTTATTGATGATAAAAACAATTTAAAAATATTAGAACGTAATAATACATATAAAATGAAATATAATGTTGATCAAGTAAGTAAAATTGATAATCCGAAAATAAGGGTCTCATTATATCGAAAAAATGAATTAACTGCTACAAATCAAGATTATACATTAATACCATTAAAAGATTATACTAGTGATAATTTAGATGAATTTATAAATAGTATTTATAATGTAAATACTAATGAATTTACAATAAATATAAATACTACTAATATGGATATAAATGGATATAAATTAGTATTTACACTTTATGATGATACACATATTGTTGGCAATGTAGAAAAATACTTTATAGTTAGATAGGGGCGAAAAAATGAAAACTAAATATAGAATATTAATTACTTTATCTGTATTAATTGTTATAACATTTTCATCAGGATTAACATATTCATTTTTTCACTCTAAAACTACTATGAATGCTAATAATAAAAATATAGCAAAATTTATATTTAATACTAATGAACTAGATTCTATTGATCTTCCATTAAAAGATTTAAAACCTGGATTTCATGAATCATATCCATTTTCAATTACTAATAGTAAAGAATCAATTATAAGTGATGTAACAATCGATTATAAATTATCTATTAAGACATTTCATTTAGTACCTTTAGTAATTAAATTATATAGCGTTACTGATGAGGGAGATAGTTTATTATTAACATGTGATGAATCATATACAAGAGATGAATTAACAAAAGAAATAATATGTAACTATTCAAAGACAATGGAACACTCTAATAAACAAGTTGATAATTATAAATTAGATGTGGAATTTCCTAATTCTTTTAACGGAACAGAATATTCTAATCTAGTAGACTATATCAATATTGATATTACAAGTAGCCAAAAAATAGGAGGTTAGTAATATGAAATATAGATTAAAAAAGAAAAACATTTTAATATTATGTGGCATATTAGTAGGTATAGTTTTATTAAACTATGCCTACACATATGCTAAATATGTAGCAAATTCTACATGGAATTACTATTTACAATCTAAAGAGTTTTTCTTTAGTAGTGATTCATTAGATAGTGAAGGATTTAAAAATGTAAATACTACATGGGATGGTAATAAGACAACGTTTAATATTAAGAATTCAATTAGTTTAGATAAAATAACTGATTATGATATTAAATATGATGTTTCATGTGAAGTACTTCAAGGTGATGGTGCTAAATGTTTAATGAATGGAACAGGAACTAATACTTTTAGTGGTACTTTATCAAGTAATCAAATGTGTATTAATAAAACTGATGATAATGTTGATGTAAGTAATTATAATAAATCAAAATGTGAAATTGATGGTTATACATGGAGTAAAATAGAAGCTACAAAAGAATTATATTTTGAAATTGATAAAAATATTGATGATGTAGTAGTACTCGTTACTTTAAAAACTAAGGAACCTTATAGTAAAACAATAACCGGTACATTTACATTACATAAAGGAACAAAAGAAATAGAAAAATTAGTAAAATCTTATGAAAGTTTTACTAATTATGATATTTTAACAATTAAAAATTTATATCAAACAAGTAAATGTGTTGACATTAAATTTGATTCTACTAAATTTAGAATTGATACAGACAAATTAGATATTAAAAAGTATGAAGAAGATGCTAATGGTTATGTAAATAAAGTATCATTACAGTTAGAAAGAAATAATGACTATAAAATAAAATTCTATAAAACTAAATTTGACGAGTTATATGATGATTCATACTTTACAGTAGAGGAAAGTAATAATTGTAACTAATGTTTGATATTAAAAAACAATTATGTTATTATTAGAATAGGTGATAGGATGAAAGTACTAAAGTTTATAAAAAGTTTAATTCTTGGGGTTTTAGGTTTTATATTTTTTGCATTTGCGATAGTAATGACAATTTATGTATTAAATTATAATAAATTCGGTGTTGCAGAAATAAGTAATCATTCATTTTTAATTATAAAAGATGATATTTCTTCTGATAATTATAAAAAAGGTGATTTAGTTGTTGTTGAAAACAAAAAACTTTCACAAATAGCTTCGGGTGATGAAATATTCTCATATAAACTTGAATCTGATGGTTCTGTTAGTATTACTGTGGGATTAATAGATGAAACTTTCCCTGAAGAGAATGCAATTTCATATCAAAATGGTGAATATTATTCAATGGACTTCGTTGTAGGAAAAAGCACTAAAGTTATTCCTGATTTAGGTAAAGTTCTTTCTATTATTTTAAATAAATGGGGATTCTTATTTATAGTAGTACTTCCAATTTTCTTTATCTTTATTTCACAAGTTTATGCATTAATTATCGAAATTAAATATGGTGCACTTGACGAAGAAGAAGAATTAAATAAAAAAGAATCTAAAAAAGTTGAAAAAGAAGAAGTGGCTAAAGAAAAACCTAATAAGGATGAAAAACCTAAAAAAATAGAGAAAGAAGAAAAAGCTGAAGATAAACCTAAAAAAGTTGAAAAAGAAGAAGAAAATAATATTGATATTGACTTTGATAAACTAGACGAAGAATTTGAAAAAATAATGTCAGACGACGTATAAAAATCCAAGAAATTGGATTTTTTTTTGGTTGTAAATATATGTATAATATGGTAAAATTATATATAGTAGAGAAGTGTAGAAAGATATGGTTGATAATGATATGAAAGATAATAAAATGAACAAAAAAGAAAAAATCATTAATTATGCACTAAATATATTAATTGGTCTTTTCAGTATAGTTTTAGTAGTATCAGTATATAATACAATTCAAATAAGAATTTTTAAGAATGATTGTTCTAATTTCTTTGGATATTCTGTATTTGAAGTTCAAACAAACAGTATGGCAGAGTATATAAATAGTAATGACTGGATAATAGTTAAAAAAACAGATAAAATTAAATTAGATGATGTAGTTACCTTTAAAGAGGATAATGAATTTATTACGCATCGTGTTATTGAAAAATATAATGGTACTTACATAACTAAAGGTGATGCTAATAATTCAAAAGATGAGCCAATAGATCAATCTCAAATTATTGGTAAAGTAGTAAAAGTATTACCTGGCTTTGGTATTATTAGAAAAACATTATTTAATAAAGAAGTTTTATTTGTTTTAATTATTACATTATTAGTAATTAATATGATGTATAAAAAGAAAAATACGGATATAAAAGAATTAGTAGAAGAAGAAAATGACAATACCGATTCAATAGAAGATGTAAAAGAAATTAATACATTAGAAAAAATAGAAAATAATATTAAATTAATTGATGAGGACCCAAATAATATTGATATTAATGATTTTATAAATAAAAGAATGGAAGAAGAAAAAGAAACTGAAGAAGTTGTTGAATCTAAAAACGAAGAAGAAATGGATACAAGTTTTGATGATAATTATGTAAAGGTTATTAACGAAGAAGAACTTGAAAAAGAAAAAGTTATTGAAGAACCTGAAACAAAGAAAGAGTTAATCGAAGAAATTGAAAATAATATAGAATCAAAAGACGAAGAATTTGTAGAATTAGATGATGATATATTAACAATAGATACTGATAAATTAGAACAAGAAAAATTAGAAACTGAAGAAAATGAAAAAATAATAGCTGAAGAAGAGGCTGAGATGGAAGCTAAAAAAGCAGAAAAAGAAGCAAAACTTAAGGCTATTGAAGAAGAGAAAGAAAGAAAACGTATTGAAAAAGAATTATTAAATCAACCTGAACATCTTACACAAATAACACTTGAAAGATTACAAGAAAAAAGAAAAGGCAAAAAAAGTAAAAATATTATTGATAAAATAATGTATGTTAAAACTGAACAGTTAAATGAATTTATTGACTTAGTAAACGATGAAGATAAATTATTAGTAAATGAATTTACTATTAAAAATGAATTAACTAAAGCATATATAGATGCTAAATTTTATAATGAAGGTAATAGTAAGAAAAAAGATGATTTATCTAGAATAAAAGATTATATTTATCAAATAGCAGACAATTTAAATAGTGAATATAAAGGACAAGATACTAAATATTCTTTAAAAGTTGAGAAATATAAAAATATATTCGAATTAATTCTAACATTAGAATGTTCAGATTTAAGTGGAATGCAAAATGCTGATATTAGAAGATTTTATATAAGAACTATTACTGAATATGGAAAAGATAAGAATTGGGAAATTAATAAAATAGAAGATATTGAATCAAAATATAGAATTATTCAAAAAAAATATATTGGTGTAATAGAATTCTTGATGAAAAATTTAGATACAAAAATGTTTACTCTTGAATTTAATGCACTAAAAAAAGAGAAAAACTGTTATGGCTTATTTCTAAAACATAATATTGATTTTGATAAAGTTTATAGTGAAGATGCTATTAATGATACATATTCAAATGGTATAATTGCAGAAGATAAAATGATAGTTCTTATCAATCTATTATTAATTCAATTGATTAAAGATATGATTTTAGGAAAATTTGATAATAAATATATTTTAAATTTACCGGGTAGTATTTATTCAAAGAAAAATAAATTTGATAATGTATTAAAAATGTTAAGTGATAAATATGCTATGAATAATGTTATTTTCTTGATTGATTATGATGACTTATTAAAAAATAAAGAAATTATTAAGGAATGTAGAAAAAACGGATATAAATTTGCACTTATTTTTAATAAAGATTTAAGTGATACTAAAGGTTTTAAAACTAATATTAGTTTAGTAGATAAAATTTATATTGATAAAGATAATATTAAAGAAACTAAATTTAATGAATTAATTCCTAAAGACTTTGATGTTATTTATGAAGATATGACAAATAAAGTTGGAGATTTAGATGAGGAGGTAAGTAGTTAATGAATACTTTTGTAAGATTTTTCTTTGAATTTATTTCAATATTCTTTGATGGTATTAAAACTATGTTGAAAGGAATTGTTGAAGGACTTAAAGAAGTTACAAATATTAAAAATTATTCTGAAATTATTAATGCCTATAAAGAAGGATTTGGTGGTCCAGAATGGCTATTTGCTGTTTTAGGTTTAATAATATTAATAATAATCTTTGGACTTATATTCCTTATCATTTTCTTTTTCTTAAAAAACAAATTAAGATTTGGAAAAAAAGGATTAAGTCAAGATGATTTATTAGATGAAATTGCCAATTTAAATGAAGAAGTACTAAAACTTTCTAAACAAAATGATGAATTAATGAAAATGAAAGTTTCTCAATTAGGAGTTAATGGACCAGGTATGGGGGAAGATGGAGAGTTTGAAAATCCTGATAAAAAAGGTAGTGGATCTGAAGAAGAAGATGAAGAAATTAAAAATAATGTAATCAGGTTTCCTAAACTTTGTATGATTGATGAAATGTATGAAAATATTAAACCTAAAAATTATGGAAATGATTTCACACTTGAACAATTATTAGATAACTTTAGATGTTATTCAGCAGGTGTTTTACATTTATATTATGATCCAGTATTACTTAGACCATTTATTGCTGGTCTTGCTTGTGGTAAACTAATAATTTTACAAGGTATTTCTGGAACAGGTAAAACTTCATTAGCATATGCATGGGGAAAATTTGTTAATAATGATTCATGTGTAGCATCAGTTCAACCATCTTGGCGTGATAAAACTGAATTCGTTGGTTACTTCAATGAATTTACAAAGAAATTTAATGAAACAGAATCACTTGCTGAAATTTATAAAGCTAGTTATGACGACAATGTTCATACACTAATACTAGACGAAATGAACATCGCTCGTGTTGAGTATTATTTTGCAGAATTTCTATCAATTCTAGAAATGCCTACTCGTGATAAGTGGATAATTGAACTTGTTACTAGTGGTTGGCCTAAAGATCCAAAGAAATTAGATCATGGTAAAATTAAACTTCCAGGTAACTTATGGTACATTGGAACAATCAATAACGACGACTCTACATTCATGGTTACAGATAAAGTTTACGACCGTGCTATGCCAATTGACATTAACACTAAAGTAGATCCTTTCGAATGTAGAGAACAAGATTCAGTAAGTATTAATGCAAGTTATTTAGAGAATCTTTTTAAAGAAGCTTGTGAAAATATTCCACTTACTGCAAAAGGTCTTCAACAAGTTAATAAAATGGACGATTATGTAATTAGCCATTTTAGGGTTGCGTTTGGTAACCGTATTATGAAACAATTAAGAATATTCGTATCTGTTTATGTAGCGTGTGGAGGAAAAGAAGTTTCAGCAATAGATTATTTTATTGCTAAAAAGATATTCCGTAAATTTGAACAATTAAACTTAGCTTTAATTCAAGATGAAATTGACCCATTTATTAGATGGTTAAATAAAGAGTTTGGTGAAGGTAATATGGTTGAATGTATAGAATATCTAGAACGTATTAAGAAATCTATTTAGGAGGTTAATACTTATATGACAAAAATATTAAAAGACCTTATAGATGAAGGCGTACTAAAAAATGTAGAAACTTTTTCTAAAAAAACAGAAAGTGAAATGCTATTCAATTCAAGTCTAACGGGAGATTCGTTAGACTTTGAATGGGTAGATGTAGTTACTAATGCTTTACCATATTTAGATAATATAGTTAGAAATCCAAAACTTACACTTATTACAGAACAAAATATTGAAAAAATAGAAAAAACAAAAAAAGTTACAGTAGAAACTGTAAAAGATTTATCTAAGCATACATATTTTATTGATAGAATAGATGAAAAAACAGGAGATGTTATTCCATCTAAATTACTTGATATAAGAGGTATTGATACATTTAATACATATGAAAATAGAGTTATTTATACATTGCTTGATAAATTAGAAAGATTTGTCAAGAAACGTTTAGAAGAACTTGAAAACTTTGAAATGAAAAATGAAAAAACATTAGAATTTGCATCAAAATCAAAAGATTTAGGTGGTAAATATAATATTGAAATGAAAATAGAAGCATTAGCTGGCCTAGAAGGAGATGGAGCAAATCCATTTCAAAATCAAATAAAAGAAAATATGCCACGAATAGAAAAAATTCGTAAATATCAATCTGTATGGAGAAAAAGTGAATTTACTACAGTTCTAAAAAAAGAAAGAGCTGCATTCGTTAGACCTCCATTTACTAAAACAAATATTATTATTAAAAATCCTAATTTCCAAGTTGCTATGAAATTATGGACTTATCTATCACAGTATGATTCTAAAGAAACAGAACCAGAAGATGGCAATGAAACAAATGGTGATGATATTATTCTAGGACTTCTAAATCATTCATTTACAATTGATTATATGGTTCTAAACTGTATATCCAAAAGAAAAAGAGAACAAAAGAATAATCTTAAAAAAGTAGCTGGAGTTTTAGTCAAAGAAGAAATAAAAAAAATAATAGAACTATTATATAGTCTTGGAATAAAAATTACTGATGAAGAATTATTAGCACTTTTTTCAGAAGAAATTCAAAAACAAAAATCAAAACAAAGTATTGGAGAAAAAGATATTAAAGATAAATTCAAAAATGCAATGGATGAATATATAGAAAGGACACAGGAATATTTGTAGTATTATGAAGAAGATTTTAAAAACATTAACTACTATTGTTAAAACATGTTTTACAATAGTTATTGTTATATTTATAATGGCTGTTTGTATTCAAAGGTTTTCGAATAATAAATTATCATTTATGAATTATAGAATCTTTACAGTTGTTACTGGCAGTATGGTACCTAAATATGTTGTTGGTGATGTATTAATTTCGAAAAAAACAGATCCTTATAAAATTAAAAAGGGTGATACAATAAGTTATTTAGGTAATAGTGGAAGTTTTAATGGTAAAATTGTTACCCATGAAGTTATAAATATCGAAAAAGATAAAGATAATAATTTATTATTTCATACAAAAGGGTTAGCTAATTTAATAGAAGACCCAATTGTTACATCAAATCAAATATATGGTGTAGTAATTCACAAAGTGCTTATACTTTCATGGATATATAAAATGGTATCAACAAAAGTTGGAATGTTATTTTTAATAATTATTCCTTTAATATTTATTATTTCTTCTGAAATAATATCTTCATTAATTGATAAAGAAGAAGAAAGAAGAAAAATAAACTGTCAATAAAGCAAGGAGATGATATAAATGAAACGTAAACATAAGATATTTCTTAAGGCAAATATTATGTCATTATTTTTTATAGCAGTTTCTTTTATATCTGGAACTCTTGCTTGGTTTGCTTATACCGGTTTATCTGATGTTGCAACAGAAATCGATATAAGAGCATGGAATATTGAATTAAATGACGGAAAAACATCTAATGATATAAAAATTGCACTTCCTGAAATTTCACCGGGAATGGATACTATAAGTGAAGTTGTTAATATTAATAACTTAGGTGATACAGATGCAATTGTAAATTATTCAATAGTATCAGCAAGAATTTTAGATAGTTCAGAAGATAATTATGTTGCAAGTGAAACATTATCAACTGAAGCTATACAAGATAAATTGTCTAATGAATATCCATTTCATATAAACATTAGTTTAACTAAAGGATATGTACTCGCTAAAGGAGAAAAAGCCCAACTACAAGTTTCAGTATCATGGCCATTTGATTCAGGTGATGATATAAAAGATAGTGAATGGGGCTCAAAAGCTTATAACTTTTTAAAAAATGATCCATCTCAAACACCAATTGAAATTGTTTTAAAACTTAATGCAGAACAAATGATGAAAGGTGGAAAAGGTAGCGATCCTAATTATGATGCTGGAAAAGTTGTATTATATGATGTACAACAAGATAAAGAATGTTATGCGCTTTCAGAAACATGTATAAAGACATTTGTATTAGATAGTAATAATCAACAAAAAGATGATAAAGTTAGATTATTACCATATTTTACTAATAATTTAGGTACTTCGACATTTGATAATTATAATAATACATTTGATACAATAACAGCTGATTGGAATGTAGAAAAAACTTATCTTAAAGCTGATGATATACTATCACTTATATCTACTGATGTAAATAACTCATTATTTGTGCGTGCTAGTTTATCAGATAGAATTATAGGATATATGGGATATAAAGAAATAATACCAGAATATAGTAAAACAAGATTAGAAAGAGAATTAGAAAATGCTAAATTAAAAAATGGTTTCTATCAATATAAAATAAATCATATAAATCAAGATGATAAAGATAGAATTTTTAGTTATTTATCTAGTTCAGATAGTTGTATATGGACTAATTCAGATTACAATGATACTAAAGCATTTGGTATAAAAAATGATGTTAATAATAATGGTCGTTTATATGGTATAGATAAAACAGAATCATGTAAAGTAATACCTGTTATAATAGGTAATAAGAAAAAGGAACAAATTTAGTTTGTTCCTTCTTTTATTTGTTTAAAAGATATATTAGCTTTCATTTTTAATTTGGTATCATTAATAGCTGCAACAGTACCAATTTCGGTATCTGCTAAATCATCCATAAGTTCATTTTCACCTTCATACCATTTAAAGAATAGTCTTATTGTAAAAGGTTTAAATGGATTTTCAGGATCATATATCATATCTTTTTCAATAATATTATTATCTAATGAAATTTTTTCAATTGGTGAATCATCAACAGGTAGTATTGCATATTCACTAATCATTAAATCCGGAATATCATCATTTTCTATTGAGAAAGTTATATTATAATTAAATGATAATGCAACATTTGACGGATCGATTGCTATATCAAAATATCCACTACTTGATGGAGCAACACTATTTTCATCTACTTCATTATTAGAATCAATAACAGGTACAAATAATATTTCAGAATTAGACGCATCACTAATATCCAAATTGTTAACTAATATTTGCCATTTAGCAAATGATACATTTAAATCTCCGTCAGCACTACTAACATATTTAGAAAATGTATTACTCATTAAAGATACTAGAATGATAAGCATAAAACATACTATAAGTAATTTTAATTTATTTATAATAGTTGGTTTAATACGTTTGACTTTAGTCATAAATCCACTCCTATTCTAATCATATTATATCATATTTTTTAATAATATTGTATTAGGAGGTAATAATATGAATTTTTCTGATAATTTTTTTAATCGTGTTGAGAAAAAAACAAAAGTAAATAAAGAAACTATATTGGAACTTGCTGAAAAATTACAAAAATCAAATTTAAAAAATGAAAATACATTAAGAGAAGTTGTACAAGAACTAAGTAAAATGACAGGAAGAGAAGTATCTAAAGAAAAAGAAGATAAAATAATAAATGCGGTTATGAATGATGAAATACCATCAAATATAGACAAAATGATATAAATAGTAGTATATACTATTTTTTTATTGTATAATGAGAATATTGGAGGTAGTATATGAATCTAGAAGAAAACTTAATAATTATTACTGAACAAAAATATAAACGTAAATTAATAAATGAAAATATTTTAAAATATAATTTAAAAATATATAC
>SAMEA3663006__coassemble_503_pt1 | contig 15733 bp, 18 predicted proteins | sample SAMEA3663006__metabat2_low_PE_028 | metagenome-assembled genome bin SAMEA3663006 (sample SAMEA3663006) | pig gut metagenome | biome: pig gut; feature: pig-associated habitat; material: faeces | place: France | collected 2012
ATTCATATAATTGGAAATATTTATAAAATAAATAAAAATGATTTAATTTTTCTTAGTAATTTGTTAATAGGTATTTGTATTTCAATAGTATTATTTAGTAAATTAATTATCAATTTATTAAATATTTATTATATACAAACAATGCTACTTTTTTTAGGTCTTATAACAGGATGCATAAATGGACTTCTTAAAATTATAAAAAAAGATCTAAATTTTAAAAATATTATATTTTTATTATTTCCATTATTAATAATATTATTAATAAATATTATAAATATAAAAATCAACATCTCAATTAACTATTTTACAATTTTCTTTTTAGGTATTCTTGAAAGTATTACTATGATTTTACCAGGAGTTAGTGGAACAGCTTTATTTATGTATTTAAATATTTATCAAAATATACTGGGTCTTATGTCTACAATTACATTAGATAGCATTATTTTTATTACAGGTATTATTATAGGATTTATATTGTTTTCAAAAATAATTTCTATCATTTTATTAAAGTACAAAATTAAACTTCTTTATGTCATAACTGGATTGATGATTTCAACAATTTTAATTATTCTCAAAGATACTTTGAATTGTGATTATGATTTTAGTTCATTATTAACTGGAACAATACTCTTTGTAATAGGTTATTTTATTACTAAAAAATATAGTGAAGTCATATAATTTATTAGGTGATAATATGGAAAAAAAACCTAAAATATTTCAAAATAATAAAATTGTAACAAAAACAAATAGTCGTACATCATATAGTGATAATACTAAAATTAATGCATATGAAGAATTAAATAGAATATTTAAAAATAACAAAAAAATTTGTGGAATTGAACTTGAAATAATTACAAATAAAAAAAAGTATAAAGAAAAAATAATTGCTAAAACAGATAATTTTTTATTAACAAATAATAATGAAAAAATTTATATTAAAGATATTAAAAATGTTATTGAAATAAAATAAAAAAAAGTGTACAATACGTTTAAAGGTGATAATGATGATTAAATTTAATAAAATTAATAGTAAGAAAATAGTTGTTGTGATGCTTTCTTGTTTTGTATTACTACAAACAGGATGTACAAAAAAAGAAGCAGCTGCTTCACAAAAAGAGTATATGAGAAATTCTAAAATAGAACAATCTGTTCAAAATCTTAATGATGAAATTGAAATAAGTGATTATAATAATCCTGTCGTAGAAGAAGATACATCAACATATACTCAAGAAGAAAAAGATGAATATATTATTGATTATGTTACAAGAGTTTCTAACAAAGTTGATGAAATATTAGAAAGTGAAACTGTTTCAAATATTAAAGCTAAAAGTAAAATTATTTTTGTTAATCTAGTAGATTTTGTATTCTATAATGGAGAGATTCATGGTATTACATTTGATGAATTATCAGATAGTGCTAAAAATAAAGTAATGGAAATTACATTATCTATGGACTCTAAAATAGAAAGTAAAATTCCTGGATATAAAGAGAAAATTAAAGATAAATCTGGTAAATATATTGATTATTCATTAGAAAAAATGAAAACTATAAAAGATAGTATAGAACAAAAACTTGAAGAAAAAATAGGACAACAAGAATATAATGATATGAAAGAAGATTTAAAAGAAAGAGTAAATGAAACAAAAGATATAACTAAAGATTTATATGAAAAAGGGAAAGAAAAATTAAAAACATGGTATGAAGGATGGAGATAATCCTTCTTTTTTTTGCAGTTTTATCGAAATATGTCGTAATTTTGGGATTTGTTTATATTGAAAAAATATAGTAATAAGAGTTATATTTAATTTGTAAGGCGCAAATGAGGAGGGATATTAATGAGAGGAAAAGTAAAGTGGTTTAATAATACTAAAGGTTATGGTTTTATAGAATATAGAGATGGAGAAGATATATTTATACATTATTCGGCTATTTTAAGTGATGGATATAAAACATTAGTTGAAGGTCAATATGTAGAATTTGAACTTGTTGAGACTGCAAAAGGATTACAAGCTAAAAATGTAATAGAAATTAAATCTGTATCTGTGTGATATTATGTGATTTTTAATCAATTATATTATATTTTTTTAATGTATGATATAATATAGTTGGAGGATGATAAAATGAAATTTATTATAAGAGGCAAAAATTTAGAAGTTACAGACTCAATTAAAAGTTATATCGAGGAAAAAATAGGAAAACTTGATAAATACTTTGAAAAACCAGGTGAATTAACTGCAAATGTAATTGTTCGAGTTAATGGAAAAGATCAAATTGTTGAAGTTACTATACCTGCAAAAAAAATCATACTTCGTGGAGAAGAATCAAGTGAGGATTTATATGCATCAATTGATTTAGTATCCGATAAATTAGAAAGACAAATCAAAAAGAATAAGGCTAAAATGAATAATATGAAAGGGAAAAAAATGGTAGCAGAATTCAATTTTGATGTTGTTGATGCTTTAGAAGATGAAAAAGAAAAACTAATAGCAAAAAGAAAAGATTTGGAAATGAAACCAATGAGCGAAGAGGAAGCAATCCTACAAATGGAACTATTAGGACATGACTTTTTCATATTTAAAAATGATAATATTGACCAAATTTCTGTTGTTTATAAAAGAAAAGAAGGAAATTATGGTATTATAAATACAAAATAGACCTAAATAGGTCTTTTTTTTATTTTTTAACTAATAATTTCTTTTATTTACATATGTTTTTTGATAAAATAGTATATGTTAAGGAAGGATGAGAGTAATGAACTTTTTTAAAAAAATTTTTGATCACGAATATAAAGAATTAGAATCTTTTAAAGCTAAAGCCAATGAAATAATGGCTTTGGAAGATGAATATAGTAAACTAAGTGATGAAAAATTAAAAGCTAAAACAAATGAGTTTAAAGAAAGATTAAAAAATGGGGAAACTTTAGAAGATATATTAGTAGAAGCATTTGCTACAGTACGTGAAGCAGCTTTCCGTGTTAACAATACTAAACCTTATTATGTTCAAATTCTTGGTGGTTTAGCAATTCACTATGGTAATATTGCTGAAATGAGAACTGGTGAAGGTAAAACTTTAACATCAACTATGCCTGCTTATGTTAATGCACTTACTGGTGAAGGTGTTCATATTATAACTGTTAATGAATACTTAGCTGGTCGTGATGCTGAATGGATGGGAAATATTTATAGATTTCTTGGACTTACTGTTGGTATTAACTATCATGATATGAGTCCACAAGAGAAAAGAGCAGCTTATAATTGTGATATTACATATTCAACAAACAATGAAATTGGTTTTGACTACCTAAGAGATAATATGGTAGTTAGAAAAGAAGATAGATGTCAAAGACCATTTAATTTTGTAATTATTGATGAAGTTGACTCTGTTTTAATTGATGAAGCTAGAACACCATTAATTATTTCGGGTGGTCAAATGAATTCTGCAAATTTATATATTCAAACTGATAGATTTGTTAAAACATTAAAAGAAAATGATGGTTATATTTTTGATGAAAAAACCAATAGTGTTACACTTGATAAAAAAGGTGTTGCTATGGCTGAAAAAGCATTTAATGTAACAAATTTATTTGATATTAATAATACTAATTTAGTACATTTTATTAATCAAGCTTTGAAAGCAAATTTTGCAATGAAAAAAGATTTTGATTATGTTGTTCAAAATGACAAAATTGTTATAGTTGATCAATTTACTGGTCGTTTAATGGATGGTAGAGCTTATTCTGACGGATTACATCAAGCTATTGAAGCTAAAGAAGGAGTAACTATTAATCAAGAAACTAAAACATTAGCAACTATAACATTCCAAAATTTATTTAGAATGTACAAAAAACTTTCTGGTATGACAGGTACTGCAAAAACTGAAGAAGAAGAATTTAGAGAAATTTATAATATGTTTGTTATTACTATTCCTACTAATAAACCTGTTCAAAGAGAAGATTTTGGAGATTTATTATTTGCAACTAAAAAAGGTAAATATAAAGCTATTATAAACGAAATTAAAGAAAGACATGCTAAGGGACAACCAGTATTAGTTGGTACTGTTGCTGTTGAAACTAGTGAACTTTTAAGTGAAATGCTTAAAAAAGAACATATTAAACACGAAGTATTAAATGCTAAAAACCATGAAAAAGAAAGTGAACTAATTATGAAGGCTGGTCAAAAAGGTGCTGTTACAATAGCTACTAATATGGCTGGTCGTGGTGCTGATATTAAACTTGGTGAAGGTGTTCGTGAACTAGGTGGACTTGCAGTTATCGGTACTGAAAGACATGAATCAAGACGTATAGATAATCAATTACGTGGTCGTTCTGGACGTCAAGGTGATCCAGGATTCTCTCAATTCTGTGTTTCATTCGAAGACGATTTAATGGTTCGTTTTGGTACTGATAGAGCTAAAGGTTTACTTCAAAGCATAGGTTTTGATGATGATATGGCAATTAGAAATAAAATGTTATCTTCATCAATTGAACAAGCTCAAAAAAGAGTTGAAGGTTCAAATTATGATATAAGAAAAACATTACTTGAATATGATGATGTTATTAATCAACAAAGAGAAATTATTTATGAAAAAAGAAATACTATTTTAGATAGTGATTCAATTCATGATTTAGTAATTGAATCTATGGATAATTTCTTCTATGATTTAGTAAATTCTCATGTAGCGCCAGAAGGAATGCTTACTGATAATGATATTGATGAAATATTAGAATTTGTTAATAATCAACTATTAAGAGGAAATATTAACAAAGATGAAGTAGTTAATATGACTAATGATGAAATGGTTAATTATTTATTAAAAAGAGTAACTGATGAAATAGATGAAAGAACTAAAGAATTACCAGATGAAATTAAAAATGAGTTTGAAAAAGCAATCTCACTTCGTGTAATTGATACTTTATGGATGGAACATATTAATTCTATGTCTATTCTAAGAGAAGGAATACATTTAAGAGGATATGCTAATGAAAATCCATTAAGAGCTTATACAACAGAAGGTTTCGAATTATTTGATAATTTATTATATAATATTGATAAAGATATAACTACATTTATTGCTCGTGCTGAAGTAAAACAAAATGTTGAAAGAGAACAAGTTGCTAAACCAGTAGAAACTAATGATGGTAGTAAGGTTAGAAAAAAACAACCTAAAAGAGTAAATAAAATAGGTAGAAATGATCAATGTCCATGTGGTTCTGGTAAGAAATATAAACAATGTTGTGGTAAATAACTCGTAAACTCCAATAAAATAAGAGAAAACGCGAGTTTTTTCTTTGCTAAAAAATTGCGAGTTTATATATTCTAAACTACTTTAGATACCTTTTCACAGGTGTTTTTAAATTTATAAAAATATGTTATAATCATTATTGAATTAAACTAAAGAGGTGAAATACAATGGGATTAAGATTTAGAAGAAGCGTTAAAATTTGCAAAGGTGTTAGATTAAATATTAATAAGAATTCATGGGGAATGAGCGTTGGTGGAAGAGGATATGGATATTCTTTTAATTCAAAAGGTAGACAAACAAAACATATAGGAATACCTGGAACTGGCTTGTCCTATGTAACTTCTTCATCTCCTAAAAGTTATAGCAAGCCTAGAACAAAATCTCAACCAACTATTGTTCAAACAACTATTAGACTACATATGGATGATGATGGAAACATGACCTATTTTTATCCGGATGGTACTGAAATAACTGATCAAAGTTTAATTAATAAAATAAAAAGAACAGATGAGTTTAAAGCTGAAAAAGATAGAATGCAAAGAGAACATAATCAAGAAATGTTAAATAAAGTTATAGAACATAATAAAACTAATAATGATTTAATTAATATTAATAAATTATGTCCTGAAAAAATTCTTAATGAACAAGATTATATTGATGAATTGAATAATTTAAAGGCTGAAGAATATCATAAGAAAGAATTTGATATGCCTATGCCAACAGAAGAGAATGTAAAAGCTGATTTATTAAAAATTGCAACAAAGGAAATAAAAAGTATAGCTGTATGGTCTTTAAAGAAAAAAAGAGAAGAATATGTAAATAGTAAATACGATGAGATATATAAAATCAGATATGATTATTGGAAAAAACAAAAAGAAGAATTTGAAGAAAATGAGAAAAAGTTAGAAATAGAAAATAATATAAAGTTTAAAGAAGAATATGAAAATACAAAAAAATATTTAAAAAACATTATTGCTGGCGATAGTGATTGCGTATGTAATGATATTGATTTATGGTTTTCAAAATTAGAAATGCCATTTGAGTGTAATATTAGTTATGATTATAGGAAAAATGAAAATCTATTACTAATTGACTTGGATTTACCAGAAATAGAAGATTTCACAAACCAGAAAGCAGTTCAATTGGCTAACGGTAATATGAAACTGAAAGACAAAACTCAAGCAGAATTATATAGTGATTATAAGAATTATGTTTTTGGATTAGCACTTTTTGTAGTTGGAAATATTTTTAATATTAGTCCTAAAATTCAAAAAATAACCATTTCCTCTTATACTCAAAGAAGAGATAGAAAAGGCCAAATAAATGATGATTATGTTTATTCAATAAAATTTGATAGAGATAAATTAAGTGAAATGAATTTAATTAAAGGTGATTCATTTAATATATGTATGAATTTTGAAAATCGTTGTAATGTAAATGCTAATAATTCTTTAAAAGCAATAGAACCATATGATGATTAAAAAGGAGTGATTATATGTCTCTTTTTGGCAAAATATCTGAATCTCTTAATGCGATTGTTAAGAATAGTTATCAAAGTGATGATAATTTTAATCAAGAAGAATATGATAAATATAATAACGAACGTATAAAAGAATTTAAAGATAGATATGATTTAACATCTGTAGCTGGTATAAGATCAATACCTGTTGAAGAAGCAAAAAGATATTCTGATGGCGGAAGAAGCGTTGTATATATGCCAGAGCAAATATTAAGTAGACAAGCAACTGAATATAAGAATAATCAACAATATGATTTGGCAATTGAATGCTTAAGAAAGGTTAATGAATTATATCCTTTATCTTTTTATCAGTATACGAGAGATAATTACGAAAGACTGGTTGATTTTTTGATTTTGGCTGGAAGATTTGATGAAGCTAGAATAGAACATAATAATATTGATAAACTTCATGGTACTAGATTGGATGAGATTCATAATTTACAAGATTTTTGTGCAAAAATGGGAGATGAAACAAAAGAGGATTATCAAAAAAGAATAATAGATCCATATATAGAAGAGTCAAAGGTTCGAGAGCAATATTATTGGTTGCTTGAAAATTTACCTAATATTGCCCCAAAATCGTTTGGTGGATATAGAAGAATGAAAAATATGAAATCAGATACTTACAAAAAAATAGTTGATGAGGTAAAGAAAAAGGGATATGAAATAGATTTATTAACATTTTGGACTTGATTTTAGAAACAGTTTTAAATATAAAAAAGATCATTTTTTGCAAATCTTACAAAATAGTTACATTAATTACAACTTATTCGCAAGTTATTGCTAGAAAATAGTATCACTCAGTCCATGTGGCAGTGGCAAAAAGTATAAGCAATGTTGTGAAAAATAGCTTATTTTATAAGTGCTTGCGAAGATTTGAAAAAATAAAAAACTTATAAAAATGAGCAATTTTAGTCTGAAATTACCAATTTGTGTGCAAAAAATAAAAAGTTATGCACACATTTTATATAAATACTTGTAAATAAACGAATTAAGTTATGTAAACAAAAAAAAAGTCAGTTATTATGCTGGCTTTTTATTTAAAATAAAAAGATATCAATTCAATTGCTTTATAATACTTGAACAGATTGAAAAGTATGAAATTTAATAGTTTTATAGTATAATATTTATAGTATTTATATGAGGGGAAGGTAGAAAATAATGAAAGAAGAAAAAAATATTATTAACAATATAAGTCCAATCACCGCAAATGCCAATGTAAATATTAATGCAGATGCCACTGATAGCTTAAATAAGGTTACAGATTCAGTATTAGAGGTCGTAAAGCCTTCTGCAAAGAAAAGTGGTGACATAGTTGCAGGATTGTTAAGTTTCGTAAGTGAAACAATTGATACAGGTTTGTACATATATAAAGAGAATTTAGCTTATTATAAGGAAAAATGTCATGCTAAAATTAAAGCAAAAATAGATGAAATTCCACAAGAAAATTTAACTATGCCGGACATTGGCATTTTAGGTGAGACCATGGAATGTTTAAAGTATAATTTAGATAAAGATTATTTAGTAGAATTATATTCTAATATAATTGCCCGTAATGTGGATGTAAGTACTAAGGATAAAGTTCATCCAACATATATATCTATTATAAAAGACTTAAGTTTTAAAGATATTTGTTTTTTAGAGGCGTTGTTTAAGTTTCAAAATAAAGGAAATGCATATATACCAGTTGCTTCATTATCGATTGTTTCAGATAAAAAAGAAATGGATAAAACTTTTAAAACACCTAAATATTATATTAAATTACCAGATTATATAGTTGATAAAGATGATATTGAAATTATATTGGAAAATCTAGTAAGATTAAATTTGATAGAAATTGATTTCCAAAGATGGCTTACTGATGAAGATGAATATAATTATATAAAAGGTCAGGCTGAAATAATATATAAACCTACGTTTAAAACTTTAGAATATGTATATAAATGTGAATGTCATGTTGAAATAAGAGAAAAAGGAATTTTAAACTTAACTAATTTGGGAGAAAGTTTATTAAAACTATGTATTCGATAAAATTAAATTTTTTTGTGATATAATATTTGATACATTGGTGGTGATATAATGTCTAAAATTAGTAATGTACTTACTATGATTGAGTACTTAAGTACAGGGAGAAAATATAGTATTGCTGAATTGTCTGAAAAACTGGAAGTTACTCCTAGGATGATTAGAGTATATAAAGACGAAATAGAAAAGGCTGGTATATATATAGATACTATCAAAGGACCATATGGCGGATATGTTTTAAACCAAAACGTAAATGTACCAAAAAGGTTCATAACACCAAATGAAATTAATATAAAAGATAAAAATCTATTTAATTTAATAAATAGAGCGATTAAAGAAAAAAGAAGATGTTTAATAGAATATTATTCTAAAAATGAACAAAAAATTTCAAGAAGAACTATTCATCCTTATGATTTGATTCTTTTGGGTAATGAATGGGGAGTAGCAGCTTATTGTGAACTAAAAGATGAAATAAGACATTTTTATATAAACAGAATAAAATCAATAAAAATATTAGAAAATTTTTATAACTGACATATATATTACCTCTTTCTTTGTTAAGATTTAATAAAGAAGGAGGTTTTATAATGATTAAACATACACATGCAGAACCATCACAAATAACAAAGTTAGAGAAATTAATATTAAGTATAAATAATTCATTATTAAATAAAGCTAATTGTATTAGAGAAATGTTATATCAATTAAAAATTGATAATAATCCAACATTAATAATGGAAAAAGGAGGATCAAAAGTTGCTGTCTATTATTTACAAGTGATTATAGAGAGATTAGGAATTAATGTCATCAAAGAAGAGAACTAGATAATATATTAACTGAATTATTAAATAGAGAATATTTCAATATATCTATTTTTGATACAGAAGATATAAAGGAAGATTATTTTTGGAAAGAGTATTATCTAATGTTACAAATGTACTTTTTATCTAAGAAAATTGTTGATGATAAAAGTATTGATTTAACACAACCAGAATACAATCCGAAACTGGTAAAAAAACTATATAATTTTAGAGGAGAGATGTAAAATGAAAAATATAATTTATGTGACAGGAAATTATGGTAAATATGTTTCAGTTAAAGAACATTTTGAAGAAAAAAATATAGGGATAGACTTTTATGAATACGACTTTAAAGAAATAGAAATAAATGATATTGAAAAAATATCAAGAAAAAAAGCATTAGATGCATATAACATTTTACAAACACCTTGTTTTGTATCTGATACAGGATTTTATATAGATGACTATCCTAATAATCCAGGATATCCTGGAGCATTCGTTAAAAGAAGTGGAATTAGTTCAAACATAGATGGATTACTTAAAAATATGAAGAATCAAAGTAATAGAGCATGCAGATTTGTTGATTGTCTAACTTTTTATGATGGTAATGAATTCTATACTTTTTATGGAGTAAGTAGTGGAACATTAGCATACAGTAAAAGAGGAGATTCAATAAAAAAAGCAAAGTCTAATTTATGGTATGTATTTATACCAAATAATTGCGACAAGACTTTAGCAGAAATGTCTGATAAAGAAAGAAAAAATAGAAATGATGGACATACATCTGCTACTGATTTATTTGCTGAATGGTACCAAAATACTTATTTAAAACAAAGTACAAAAAGATTATCTTTATCATGATGATGATAATAATATGAATACGTTTAAAAAAATGATATAATGTATTTAGAAACGAATGAAAAATGTGTGCAATTTGTGTGTAAACACTCGTGAACACATAGTACTTATAATACTATATGTACTATATATACTAGATTGTTATTAATATGTGGTTCTGGTAAGAAATATAAACAATGTTATAATAAATAGTTAAGAGCCTTGAAATAAAGGCTTTTTTTATACATAAAATTAGGTAATTTTATTTAGATATATAATTAGATACATTGTGAAAAATTATCTAGAGAGAAAAACAAATAAGAAAAACATAGTATTTTCAATGCTTTTAAAGGCTTTGAACCGTTGATATAGTGATATGGATGAATACGTTCCTATATTGATAAAAATAATATAAAATGATAAAATATATTCGACAAAATTGCTTGTATAAGGAGTTTGATTATATGAATTATTTAGAAAATGTGGATAAGAGAATAATAGAATATTTAAACATATTAGAACCAGAATTTCCTGTATGGCTTAATGATTACATAAATACAAAAGAATTATTATCTCAAAAATATATAAGCGTAACCTGTGGTACTATTTATTCCAATTTGTTTGAAAGCAATTTTTTCTTTTCTAGTTTAGATCATGCTGTTGCAGTAGCATTAATTGTTTGGCATTTTACAAGAGATAAAAAGCAAACTTTATCTGGATTATTTCATGATATTGCAACTCCAGCTTTTAAACATTGTGTTGATTTTTTGAATGGAGATTATATGACACAAGAATCAACAGAAGATTTAACAACACAAATAATAAAAAACTCTAGTGAAATAGTAAAACTATTAGAAAGAGATAATATTAAAATATCAGAAATAGATGATTATCATATTTATCCAATTGCAGATAATGATACCCCAAAATTATCTGCTGATAGATTAGAATATTCTTTATCAAACGCACTATTTACTTATGGATTATTAGATATAGAAAGTATTAAAGAAATTTATAATGACATAGAAATTCAAGAAAATTCGGAAAATGAAATAGAATTAGGATTTAAAACAAAGAAAATAGCAAGAAAATTTGTAAAAGTTACGAGTAGATTATCTATAATTTATAGGGAAGATAGAACTAGATATTCTATGCAATTTATTGCAGATATTTTGAAAAAATTAAGTAATGAACATAAAATTTCAAAAGAGGATTTATATAATCTAAAAGAAAGTGAAGTAATAGATATTATAGAATCATCAAAATATAATGATGTTTTTAATCTTTGGAAGAATGCTACAAAAGTTAAAACTTCAAAAGAAGAACCTAAAGATGTCTATTATGTTCATCATGGTGCAAAGATAAGATATATTGATCCATTAGTTAATGGAGAGAGGATATCGGTACTTTGTAAAATAGCTAACAACATGATAAATAAAAATTTATCATATGATATGGATAATTATGTTTATTTAGATTTTAAATTTTAATAATATTGTAATACAAGTTATAGAACTGATAGTTGCAAACTATCATTTTTTATGATAATATGAGCATAATAATATAGTAATATTTAAAAGGAGATAATAAATATGAAAGAAGAAAAAATTTTAGATACATTATTTACAATAATAGGAATTATTGGTTTTTTGGAATTCAGTTTTCTAAGAGGATTATTTACTGGACCAGTAATTATGATTATATGTGGTATTATGGGTATAATTTCATTTGTTTATAAAGTTATTAAAAAGAAATATCATTGTGCAATTCTTTATGGATTATTATTTGCAACTATTTTTTTTGGATATTTGAATATAATGTAATAAATAGTTTATGAAAAATAGTAATTTGGTACTATAAAAGTATAAGAAGTAAATCTAATAGTTAGATTGAAAATTATACTTTTTTTTACTATGATTGCAAGAGGATTTGTTAATATATAGTAATTGGAGTTAAAATACTCATTCTACAAAGTGTAAAAAAAAATAAAATGTGATATAATTTAAAAGGAATTATAATTATATACTATAGAAATATTGTATATAAAAAGGAGGAAATGTAATGAAAAAAGAATTAGTTATTAAAAAATGCTTAAAATGTGGTGCTTTAATAGAAATTATAAACGACTGTAATTGTGAAGAATGTGGGATAATGTGTTGTGGTGAAAAAATGATGGAAATCAAACCTAATACTATTGATGCATCATTTGAAAAACATGTTCCAACTTATGAAAAGGTTGAAGATGAAATATTAGTTAAAGTAAATCATGTTATGGAAAAAGAACATTATATTGAATGGATTGCAATGGTAACTGATACATCAGTATACAAAGTAAAATTATGTCCTGAACAAAATGCAGAATGCAGATTTAAATATATACCTAATTCAAAATTATATGCATATTGCAATAAACATGGACTTTGGTCAAATGATATAAAATAAAAAAATTTTTATCATTAATATTGTAAAAAGACTAAAATAATAGTCTTTTTTTGTTATAATCGTAATAAAGCAACTAATATTCTACAAAAAACAACTAAAAATTGGTAGTTTGCAACCAATTTAAATAGTATATTTTAATCGTAAGGAGGAGTTTATGAATAGTAAATTTATTAATAATTTAAAAAAAATTAGAAAGAATAATAATTTATCGCAAGAACAATTAGCAGAAATTTTAGGAATATCTAGACAAGCAATTTCTAAATGGGAATCTGGTAGTGCATATCCTGAAATGGAAAAAATAATTCAACTATGTGAAAAATTTAATGTTAATATTGATGATTTATTACATAAAGATATTGAGGAAATTATAAGTGAGGAACAATCTAAAAAAAATCTAAATAAGTATATTGAAAGTTTTTTAAGTTATACCAGTAATACAGTTAATTTATTTTGTAGTATGAATTTTAAAAGTAAAATTAAATGTTTATTTGAGCAATGTATTTTAATCTTTGTATTGTGTATTATTTTTTGTATAATAGGATCTATTGGTAATAGTTTAGTTTATTCTTTATTTAATTTCTTACCTAATAAAGTATACTATTTTATAAGTAATTTACTTGAATCAATTTATTTTATTGTTTCATTTATTATTGCAACTGGAATCTTGTTATATCTATTTAAAACTAGATATTTAGATTACTTTAATGACATATCTACTGATGAAAATAAAATAGATTATTCAAAAAAAGAAGAAAAAATAATAATTAGAGATCCAAAACATTCTAATTATAGTATCTTTAATTTTGTAATAAAATTATTTATAATGGGATTCAAAGGTTTAATATTATTTGCTACAATTTTTGTAATCTTTATTTTAATAGGTTTATTTGCTGGTTTTGCAGCATCTTTCGCTATTTATAAGACAGGTTTATTTTTTATTGGTATTGCTCTTTCATTTCTTTCTAGTGGCATTATCTGTGTTATTATAACCTTATTATTTTTAAATTTTGTTTTTGATAGAAAAAATGATAAGAAAAAAATAATATGGTCTTTAATTATTTCTTTAGTGGCATTTGGTATTGGATGTGGAATGACATGTTTAGGTTTTATGGATTTTGAATTTAAGGAAGTTAAAGACTTAAAATCAATTGAAATGGATATGGAAGAAGATTTATATATAAGAGAATTTAAAAATATAGAATATATAGAGGAAGAACGAGATAATATTAAATTAGAATTTAAAATAAATAAAGGTTATAATGTTTCATATCATGATGAAAATGAATATGGTGTACTTTTATATACGTATTGTGATAATCGATTTAAGTTTATAAAAAGTTTTATTGATAATTTAAATAATAAAAAAATAATTAATATAGAAGATTCAATTTCTGATATAAAAGTATATGGTAATAAATCTAATATTAATAAGATTAAAGCTAATTATAATAAAAACATAATCGGATGATTATGTTTTTTATTAATGATAATACAAATAATATGTGTTTATTTAGTGAAAAAAAAGAAATTTTTTAAATAATATAGTATAATTAAATTGGTGATATTATGGAAAAAGCTAATAAATATTTATTTTTAAGTATTATTTCAATTTTTTGTGTTGTAATTTTATCTTTACTTATTGGTAATAATAAAACCAAAATTGAAAATATTAATGAAACTATAAAAGAAGTAAAAGAACAGGAAGGATATAATCTTTTATATATAGGTGCTGAGGATTGTGAGGCATGTTCTTATCAACTACCTCAAATTGAAGCAATTATTAAAACATACGATTTTCCTATGTATTATATTGATTTAAACAATTTATCAGATAATAAAGTATCTGATATTGTTAATGATTTAGGTATTAAAACTAAAGAATTTGTAACACCTAGTTTAGTAATATATAAAGATGGAGAATTAGAAGATATGGTATCAGGTTTTCAAACTCCTGATATGTTATTTGATTTTTTACAAAAAAATAGTATAATAAGTGCAGAAGCAAACATGTATATAAATTATCTAGATTTAGATAAATATAAAGAAATTATTCAATCAAAAGAGCCTCAAATAATAGCCTTAGGATCATATTCTAGCGAAGAAAGTAATACTACACAAGTTGAATTATGGAAAGTTGCTAAAGAAAATAATATTAAAATTAATTATTTATCATTATCAACTTTAACTGAAGAAGAAGGTGCTGATTTTGAATCGACATTATCTTTCTTTAGTGAAAATGAGGTCAGTATTCCAATGATTATAGTCGTTAAAAACGGTGAGGTAATTGCTTCTAGTTTAGAAACATTTGATACGGAAGGATACATTAATTTCTTTAAAGAAAATGGGTTAATGTAAAAGGTAATATTTATGAATAAAAATGTATGTGAAATGGTAAATGAATTTATTAAGAAATACCCAATGACAATTGCTTGGAGGGTAAAAAAACATTCTAAAGTTGTAGAAAAATTTCTAAATCCTGATGAAGAAGTAAAATTTGCATTTGCTGCTCAAAAAAATGATTCGACAACAGATATATTTAATACATATGTAGTTGCTCTTACAAATAAAAGAATTATATTAGGCCGTAAACGTCTATTTTTTGGATTTTTCTACACTTCGATAACACCAGATATGTTTAACGATTTAACAGTCAAAATGGGTATTGTATGGGGTAAAATTTATATTGATACAGTAAAAGAATTAGTAATTCTTTCAAATATAGATCCAAAAGCATTAGATTCAATTGAAACAAATATAACTGAATATATGATGAATGAAAAGAAAAAATATGTAAGTAATGTAAATTAAAGAGTATAAATAGATACTACTACCTGTCAAGTACTCACTAAATAAAAAGATAAATTAATTT
>SAMEA3663006__coassemble_568_pt1 | contig 14159 bp, 14 predicted proteins | sample SAMEA3663006__metabat2_low_PE_028 | metagenome-assembled genome bin SAMEA3663006 (sample SAMEA3663006) | pig gut metagenome | biome: pig gut; feature: pig-associated habitat; material: faeces | place: France | collected 2012
AATACGGAACAGTTAGTGAACTATCTAAAATATTAAAAGAAAAAGAAGATAAAATATCAGGTTTAAAGCGAAAACTCGATGATTTAAAAAATAATAACTTTGCTGGTATTAATGAAATAACTAATAATATAATAAATAATAATAATAAATTAATTGAAGAAGCAAATAATCAAAAATTAGTTTATGATTTACGTACATTAGGAGATATGGATTATAATAATAAAAAATCTGATAAAACATATTCAAAATTATTACAAGAAATTAAAAAAGAATCTGCAATATTAGAAAATGAATATCATAATACAAAATTACGTAATAGTGATAAAGTAGTAAATTATGTAAATAATGAAAATACAGAATTAAATAAAGATCTAAATAAAATTTATTCATATGATGAATTAATGAATGAAAAAACAGAACATCATTCAAACGCTAATTTTAATTCTAAAAAAGAAGCAAATAATATAATTAGTGATATAAATACTATAGAAAAAAATATATATGATTTATTATATAAACTTTCTAAAGGAACTAATTATGTTGTGTATGATATTGAAAAATTAGCAGATATAAATGATTGTTATTTTGAAAGAAAATTATATGATTTAAAATACATTAATAATTTTAATATGTATTTGACTAAAGGATATGAAAAAGATATTTATAATAAAATAAATGATGTATGTAATAAGGCAAATGAAAAAATTGATGAAAGCGACCTTTCTGTTTCAAAAGAATTAGAAAATAATAAAGCATCTAAAATGTTATGTATGAAAAATGTTTTAAAATCTAATTATACAGATTCAAAATTAATGAATATTAATGAAGCAAATAAATTTGAAAGAAAATTAAATCAAATGAATATAAATGAAAATTTAATTAATAGAAAAAATGTATTAGTAAATAGTAAGAATTTATTAAATGGTTTGAATAGTAATTTAGAATATGCTAAAAATGCTAAAGAAAATGACTCTGATGAAATTCAAATTAAATATGTAAAAAATTTAGTTAAAAACTTAGATACATATAATAATAAAGAAGTTTTATCTAAAGTTGAACAAGAAATTATGTATATAAATAATTTAAAACAAAAACAAAAATATCTAGAAAAATTAAAGAATAAATTAATAAAACTAGAAAAGAAAGAAAATAGTACATCTATATTCAGTAAACTATTTAGAAGATAGAATATTTCTATCTTTTTTTGTGATATAATTTTATTAGGTGATTATAATGTTAGAAATAAAAAATTTAACAAAATATTATGGAAAAAAACTAGGTGTTAAAAATGTGACTCTAACAATAAATGATGGGGATATGTTTGGATTTATAGGTCCTAATGGAGCTGGTAAATCTACAACTATAAAGTGTATACTTAACATGTTGTATCCTAATAATGGGGAAATATTATTAGATGGAAATATTATAACTGATGAACTTAAAAAAGAAATAGGATATCTTCCAAGTGAAGTACATTTATATGAATCATGTAAAGTAAAAGATATAATTAATTATAATGATACATTTTATAAACATGATACACTTACAAAAGCAAATAGATTAATAAAACTATTAGATATTGATGTCAATAAAAAAATCGAAGAACTATCACTGGGTAATCTTAAAAAGGTTGGAATTGTTTTAGCACTTATGCATAGTCCAAAACTATTAATACTTGATGAACCTACGAGTGGTCTTGATCCAATTGTTCAAGAAAGATTTTTTAATATTTTAAAAGAGGAACAAAAAAGAGGAACAACTATTTTTTTCTCATCACACAACTTATCAGAAATAAAAAAAATATGTAATAAAGTTGCCATAATTAAAAACGGTCGAATAATTGAAGTTAATGAGGTTGAAAATTTAAAACAAAAAAATTTTGTAAATATTAAAATCATGGCTAAAGGAATAACGAAAGTAAAATTTAATTTAAAGAAAATTAGAATTAAAAAGATGGAAGAAGATTATATTGAATGCTCATATTATGATACGATAGATTCATTTATTAAATTAGTATGTGGTTTAGATATTGAACAATTATTAATTGAAGAGCCATCATTAGAAGAATTATTTATGCATTATTATAAGGAGGAAAATCATGATTAAAAGAGAACTTCTGCTGAATAAAAATATCTTTTTAATTTTTTCATTAATAATTTTTTGTATGATTGTTGGTGTTAGTTTTATTTATCCATCAATAATTGATTCAAATGCAAATATTGATGAAATGATTAAAGTGTTTCCGAAAGAATTTCTTGAAGCATTTAATATGGATATAATTAGTCTTAGTAAATTTTTTGGATGGTTAGCAACAGAGGGTTATTTGTTTCTTCAATTATTAAGTGGTTCATTATTTGCCATAATTGGAAGCACAATTTTGCTTAAAGAAAAAAGTGATCATACAATAGATTTTTTGGCTGTTAAACCTATTACAAAAAATAAGATTATAACTAATAAATTATTAAGTGGAATAATTTATATTTTAATATTTACAATTTTAACATTTATTTCTGTTTTAATTGGTCTACAAATTAATAATGAAATGAATTTAAAAAATTGTTTATTTATTTCTATAAATATTATGTTATTAAATTTATTTATCTATATTTTATCATTCTTTATTTCTTTATTTTTCAAAAAAACAACACAAGGTATTTCGGCTGGAATTGGTATTTTAATGTTTATGTATTTATTAAATATACTAGCAACATTATCAAAAAAACTTAAATATTTAAAATATTTTTCAATTTTTTATTACACTGATTCTAAAATTATTGTATTAGATAACAAGTTAGATTTATGTAATATAAGTGTTATTTTATTATCATCAATAATAGTTTGTATTTTAAGTTATATTTTATATAATAAACAAGAAACAGGGATATAATGAAAAAGTATTTATTATTTCTACTTATATTTGTATTATCTATTTTATATTTAGTAAATAATCAATCAAAGCCATTATTACCTCATTATCAAAGACATATGGGTAGTACGAATCATATTGTGGCTCATAGAGGATTTTCTTCATTAGAATATGAGAATTCTTTTGAATCAATAGATTTAGCAAACAAATCAAATTGTACTGATGCTATAGAAATTGATATTAGACTTACAAATGATGGATATTTAGTTTTATCACATAATAACAAATTAGTACTTAACAAGAATTCAATAAAAGTATCAAACATATCATATGAAGACTTTATGAATTTGAAATTAAGAAAACCTATTCCAGATAAAATTGATTCAAATATATTTGATTATGACTTAAATAGTTTACATATAAATAATAAAGTTGGTACTTCTACGAGTCTTTATGAAGTTTTAAATATTGTTAAAAATAAAACATTAGTAATAGATATAAAATATAATAAAAATATTAAGAAACTTAATGACAAACTTTTAAAAATAGTTAATAAAAAAGAAAATGTTATTTTACAAAGTAGTAATATAAATGGACTTAATGATTTACATAAAAAAAATCCTAATATTAAATATCAATACATTATTAATGAAAATGAGGATATATATAATATTAATAACTATTTATATGGTGTTTCAGTACGATATAATCTTATAAAGTATAATTTCGTTGATGATTTAATTAATAGAGGTCTAAAGGTATTTGTATGGACTATTAATGATACTGAAACATATAAAAATATAATAAATGAAGTTAAAGAAAATAGTAACAAATTATATTATGTAACAGATTATCCTGATATATTATGTAATTATGATATAAGAAAATTTAAAGAAATATAAAAACTAACTTAAAAGTGTTAGTTTTTTTTGTATAAAATGATATAATGAAATAGAAATAGGGTGGGGATAAAATGAATATACAAGAAATGATAAAAGACACATATTCTAATTTAAAATTTTATGTTAGAGATGTTGATATAGAAGATGAAATTATATATAAATATAAAATAGGTGATATTATATATGAAAAAGCATTTGTAGATTGTACTAAAAAAATATCTGGATTATCAAAAAAGGTAAGATATTTTATATTATCAAATAAAGCAAAAGATTTATCTAAATATGAAACTAAAACAAAATGGGGATTATGTGTTATAGATAAAAATTCAGCATTTAAAATTCTTGATATTTATAGACGTGGTGAAAAAACATTAATTATTCTTTTACATGTTCCTGAAGAAATTGCTGAACAATTTAAAAAAGTACATAGTAATTTCGATAAAGAAGTATGTAAAAAAATAAAAGATGAATTTGATAAATTATATAATAGAGAACCAGATAAAGATTTAAAAGATGACTGGTACGAAAGAATTAAATTTCCAATAGGTATAGATAATAATAATAATTTAATTAAGAGTAATAAAGAATTACCTATTATTACTAAAGAAAATATTTATGATGAAAATAAAATGATTATTGATTTTATAGATCATCGTAGAATAAAATATAATATTGAAATACTTAAAAAATTAGGATTACCATATAACGAAAAAATGGGTAAAATTCCTACGAATTCAACAACTGAAATAATTAATAAACAAGAAATATTTAAACGATTAATAAAAGATTTTACAATGGCTACAATTTGTAAAAATATAATTACTGGTAAAAAACATCATAATAAAGATTTTATTGAGAAAATGAATAGTCTATATTCGTTTAATGAATTACTTCTTGATAATGAATTAGAATTTTTAGAAGCTATCAATAGAAATATGGTAGATAGAAATGATATAAGTGATTTAATTTTATTATTTCAAAATTGTGCAATATATTTATGGGTATTAAAACTAATCAAAGAAATGCCATCATCTTGTGTTTTATATGATAGTGATGAAATTACTAAAATAATATTAGGAAAGAAAAAACTAAATATTAAAACATTAAAGATGAGATCAAAAAAAGAAATATTAATGTATGCTGATTTAATCTTTAGATTTGAATATGCTTGTCAAAAATGCTTAATGGATGATATTAAGATTGTTAAATTAGATCCTATTATTGTTCAAGAACAAAAGAAAGTTTTTGAATATATTACTAATTTTAATCTAGATAAAGTTTTAAAAAAACAAATAAATGTTAGATATCAATACAAAGATTTTGATTTTAATTTTCAAAAACCTACAAAGTTAAATATTACGAAGACAAAAACAAATGAAGAAGATATTGAATTAATGATTTTAGAATCTGATGATACAAAAATTAGAATGTGTTTCTTAGATTTAGGAGTATGTCCTAAAAATAGATTACAACAAGAATTTAGTCTAATGAAAAATGATTTAGAAAAAACTTTAAATATAAAAGAAATTACAAATATGAAAACGGATAATTTAGGTGAACTAATCAATGTTATTGGTATTCATAAAAATATGGGTGTATCACAATTTCATTTTATACTAAATAATCATTATATTAGACTAGACTGTTTATTAGGTAAAAACTTAAATTATGATAATATGGATGAAATACATAAAAATATATGTAATAGTTGTGCTATTAAAATAATACTATCAATAAAAACAAAAATGACTAATATAACTCATGCTAATGAATTATATGTTCCAATTTTAAATGATTTAAAAGATGATGATAATACTAATCCTAATGTTATTATTAATGCTATAGGAAATGGGTTAAGTGAACAATTAGTAAGTGAAGGAATATTAAATGATAATGAAACATTTAATAATAGAATTGATGATATAGTTAATAATACTTTAAATTATATGAAACAAGTTCTTCCTGAAAATGAAAATAATAAAATGTTTTATTATAAAGATTATAATAATGATAAGTTTGATTTTAAAATTTATGTACAAGATATGATAATTAATTTTAATAAAGAACTAAAAGCTGTACGACAATTTAATGTGTTTTTTATTGATAAAAGATATAATGAATTTTACCATTTGGTATTATCACGAGGGCCTCTTAATCAAACAGATATAAAATTTGGAGAAGTTAATTTAAAAAATGATAAAATTACAAAAGAATTATATAATAATTTAAAAAATATATTAGATAATATATGCTATAGAGATAATGAATTTAAATTAAATGAAGCATTAAAGAATTTCAATAATACATTAGATAATTCTATTAATACTAATTTAAAAATAAAATCAAAAAAAGAAAATATAATAACAGATTCAAAAAATTTATATAAGATTATTCTTACATGTGGTGAATTTGAAGAACCATATATAGATGAACATAATATAGAAATAGTAATAAATAATGAAAAACAATTGATGTCATTAATAAAAAAATACGATAAAATTAATGAAGAATATTTTCAAAATAAACTAGCATTTAAAACATTTAATTTAGATGATAAAAAATATATACAAGAATTAATAAAAGTATTAAAAAATTCAATAGAACACAATTAGTTATGTGTTCTTTTTTTTATTATTGCATAGTATATTGTAGAGGTGATAATGTGGCTTCATATAAAGAAATTGTTACCAAAGCAGTAATAGGAAAAGGGAAAAAATATTTTAGAAATAATTATTTAGTAGAAGTTTCAGGTCCTAGTAACGTACTTGGATGTTGGGTTATAAATCATAAATTTAAGGGATATAAACAAGGAGATAAAATTGGTGTAGATGGATGTTTTGATGTAAATATTTGGTATAGTTATGAAAATGATTCTAAAACAGCTGTTATTAATAAAAAAATAGAATATAATGACATATTTAATGTAAGAATTAGAGATGATTCAGATATTACAAGTGATACAGATATTATTGTTAGAAGTTTAAAACAACCAACAGTGACAAGTGTTAGTGTTGATTCTGGAAATATAAATTTTGTAATTGAAAAAGAATTAGGTGTAGAAATAGTAGGTGAGACTAAAATTAAGATAGAAGTTGAAGAAGATGAAGAACCATGGGATGAAATAGTTGATGATGAAATAATAGATAAAGAACTTAATGATAATTATTTAGAAGAATCTATATGATTCTTTTTTTAGTGATTCTTTGAAATGATTAAAATTCCAATCTTGATATTTATTCTTATATAATAGTATAATATCTTCGGAAATGTATTTATATATATTAACTTGAGACATTATCATAAATTAATCATAAATTATAAATTTGTCAACAAAAAAAGGTTGACACAAATTTTATATTGTGTTAAAATTAAAAACAGTGAATGGAGGGAAACACATGGCAGTAAAATTAAGACTTAAAAGAATGGGATCTAAAAAAAGACCATTTTATCGTGTTGTAGCAGCTGATTCAAGAAGTCCAAGAGATGGACGTTTTATAGAAACTGTAGGAACATATAATCCAATTATGGAACCAGCAGAAATCAAAATTGATGAAGAAAAAGCTATTAAATGGTTAAAAGACGGTGCTATTCCAACTGATACAGTTAGAGATTTATTTAGAAGTCAAGGAATTATGGAAAAATTCCACAATTCTAAAAAAGAAAGTAAATAATTATGAATTCCGTAGAATTAACTGAATTTTTAGTAAAAAACTTAGTAAAGAAATCTGACATGATATCAGTTAAGCAATTTTCTGATGATGACGATGTAGCAGTCATCCAAGTGTTAGTAGATAATTCTGATATGCCTGCGTTAATTGGGAGAAACGGGAATATTGCTAAAGCAATAAGAACTTTAGTACAAGCTCAAGCATATCAAAATAATGAAAAAAAAGTTAGAATTGATATCGATTCATTTTAGAACCTAATAGGTTCTTTTTTCTTGTATTAATAAAAATTTTATATTATAATGTTATTGTAGAAAAGAGGAAATTAGATGGATGAAGAAAATCTAAAAATCCCAAAACATGTTGGAATTATTGTTGATGGGAATGGTAGATGGGCAACAAGAAAAGGTTTATCAAGAAGCATGGGTCACAAAGCTGGATTTGAAAATCTTAAAAAAATTTGTGATTATGCTTTTACAAAAGGTATAGAGGTACTTAGCTTATATGTTTTTTCTACAGAAAATTTTAAAAGAAGCGAAGAAGAAGTATCATTCATAATGGATTTATTTGCTAAAAATTTTAGAAAAGATGCTATAAAATTCAATAAAAAGAATATAAAAATTGTTTTTTCGGGAAGAAGAGAACAATTAAGGAAAGATGTAATAGATACAATAGATTATGTTACTGAATTAACTAAAAATAATACTGGTAACATAATAAATTTTTGTTTTAATTATGGTGGGCAAACTGAAATTGTTGATGCTACAAAAAAAATTATTGATGATGTAAATAAGGGTATAATTAATAAAGATGATATAAATGTAGAAACATTTTCAAAATATTTATATCAAGATTTACCACAACTTGATTTTTTAATAAGAACCAGTGGAGAATATAGAGTTAGCAATTTTATGTTATGGCAACTAAGTTATGCAGAAATGTATTTTCCTTTAGTATGTTTTCCAGACTTTAGTAAAAAAGATTTTGATGAAGCTATATTGAAATATAATAAAAGAGATAGAAGATTTGGAGGTATAAATTATGAAGGAAAGAACAATTAGTGCTATTATAATGGCTTTAATACTAGTACCGGTATTCTATATTGGCGGTACTGTATTTGATATAGCTATATTTATTATTTCATTATTAGCACTTAAAGAATTTTTAGATATGAAAGAGACTAAAAAAAAGCTTCCTATGTTTGTTAAATTTACATCATATATATTTATGATATTATTAGTTGGAACAAATATGATTAAAGAAACAATTACTTTAGAAATGGATTTTAGAGTATTAAGTGCTTTATTTATTACATTTTTGATACCAACTGTTTTATATCATGATAAAGAAAAATATAATATTAATGATGCTTTCTATTTAATAGGAGGAATATTCTTTTTATCACTTTCAATGATATTAATGGTTGCTGTAAGAAATGTTAGATTAGCTTTAATTTTATATTTATTAATTATTACTATACTTACAGATACATTTGCATATCTTACAGGATTATTAATTGGTAAACATAAAATGATAGAAAGCATATCACCTAAAAAAACATGGGAAGGTTCATTTGGTGGAACATTAGCTGGTGTAATTACTAGTACAATTTTCTATTTAACAGTTATAAATCCTAATGAAAATGTATTAAAAATAACTTTAATAAGCTTATTTTTATCAATATTAGGACAATTTGGAGATTTAGTATTTTCAGCAATAAAAAGATACTTTGGTAAGAAAGATTTTTCTAATTTAATTCCAGGACATGGAGGTATATTAGATAGAATGGATAGTATTATTTTTGTTCTTATTGGATTCATGTTCTTTTGGTTTGGTCTATAAAAGGAGGATAATATGACATTTATATATTTTGTATTAATTCTTGGTATTACTGTATGCATACATGAATTTGGTCATTTCTTATTTGCTAAAAAGGCAGGTATCTATTGTTATGAATTTTCAATAGGTATGGGACCTCTTATTAAGTCATGGAAAAGAAAAAATGATGAAACATTATATTGTATTAGAGCAATACCTATTGGTGGTTATGTTAGTATGGCAGGGGAACAAATTGATGATGATGATGATGTTCCTAAAACTAAGAGACTATATAATAAAACATGGTCTCAAAGATTTATGACAATTGTTGCAGGTGTAATGTTTAATTTTATTCTTGCAATTGTAATTTTTTTCATTATTGGATTATTCAATGGATGTCCTTCTAAATATGCATATATTAGTTCTTTACAAAAAGGAATGCCTGCATATACTAGTGGATTACAAGAAGGAGATAAGATATTAAAATTAAATGGTAAAAATACAAGTGCTGATATGCTACTACTTGATTTAATGGTATCAAAAGATAAAACAGTTACACTTACTGTTGAACATAAAAATAATGAAATTGAAAACATTAAAATGAAACCAAAAAAAGTTAAAGGTGAATATAAATTTGGTTTTGGCATTGGTAGAGATGTTCAAAAAGGTTTTTTTGCAGCAATTAAATATGCATTTCAAAATACTATTTCATTAGTTGTACAAATGGTTAAAATTTTAAAATATTTATTTACAGGAAAACTTGCACTTAATAATTTATCAGGACCTGTTGGTATATATCAAGCTGTAGGAGAAACTGCTAAATCAGGCTTATTAAGTTTGATATATTTACTTGGATATATATCATTAAATGTAGGTTTTATGAATTTACTTCCTATTCCAGCATTTGATGGTGGTAGATTATTTTTCTTAATTATTGAAAAAATTAAGGGTAGTGCAGTAAGTCCTAAATTTGAGAATACAGTACATAGTGTAGGTATGTGTTTCTTACTATTATTAATGCTTGTTATTACATATAATGACATAGTTAGAATATTTTTTAAATAAGTAATACATTTATTGTATTGCTTATTTTTTTAATGTATAATCTTTTTAGGTGATAAAATGTTAAAGGTAGAAAATGTTACAAAATATTATGGCGATTTTAAAGCTGTAGATAATTTATCATTTACTGTTAAACCCGGAGAAATTTTTGGTCTTTTAGGTGTTAATGGTGCAGGTAAGACTACAACTTTTAGAATGATTATAGGGCTAATAGAAGCAACAAATGGTTCTATTACATTAGATAATAAAAAGATTGATTATAGCGTCACAGATGATATTGGTTTTCTAACTGAGGAAAGAAGTTTACTTACAAAAATGACAGTAGAAGAACAATGTATATTTTATGGTACATTAAAAGGTATGAAAGAAGAAGAAATAATAAAAAGATTAGATATCCTATTAAATAAGTTTTATAAAAATGATGATAAATTTAATTTAAAAGACTTTAAAAAGAAAAAAATAAAAGAATTATCAAAAGGAAATCAACAAAAAATTCAATTTATAACAGCTATTTTAAATGAACCTAGATTGCTTATTTTAGATGAACCATTTTCAGGATTAGATCCATTTAATGTTGAATTATTTAAACAAGAAATAATAGAAATGTCTAAAAAGGGAAGCATGATAATATTTTCATCTCATAGAATGGAACATGTTGAATTATTTTGTAAAAAGCTTTGTGTAATTACAAAAGGAAAAGTTGTTTTAGAAGGATATTTGAAAGATATTAAGGAACAATTTAGAAAGAAAAATATTATTGTTGAAGGAGATATAGATATTGATAAAATTAAAAAAATTAAAGGAGTACTAGAAGTAATAGAAAAGGGTAATTCTTATCAAATTAAAATTGAATCTAAAGAAGTTAATGATGATGTTTTTAAAGTAGTATCAAAAAGTAATAATATAACTAAATATGCTTTAGAAGAACCATCACTAGAAGAAATATTTGTTGCAAAGGTTGGTGAAGCATATGAGAAATAAATTTTTATATCTTATTAAAGTAAGTTTAAAAAGAAAAATAGATACAAAATGGTTTAGAATAGCAAATATTTTAATAGCATTAGTAATAATTGGAACAGCTAATATTGACTCTATTATTAATTATTTTGGAGGAGATTTTAATAAACCACAAAAAATATATATAATTGATAATACTAATTCATCATATGATATTTTTAAACAACAAATAGATATGAATGAATCAAATAAAGAATATAAATTAATAAAATATAAAAAGACAGAAAAAGAATTAAAGAAAGATTTAAAAAACAAAGATATTGCAATAGTATTCAATAATGATAATGAAAAAGTATTAAAAGTAAAATTATTGAGTCAAAAATATCTCGATATATTAGATAGTCAATTCTTAAAAAATGCTTTATATAATACTAAAATAATGTTATCAATTGAAAAATCAAATATATCTTTTGAAGAAATAAATTCAATATATGAACAAGTTGATGTTGAAAGAGTAGTATTTGATAAATCGAAAAATTCATCTAATGAAAATTTGGAAATTATAATGCAAACTGTATTTCCATTAGTTATACTTCCTTTCTTTATGTTAGTTGTAATATTAGTGCAAATGATAGGGGCAGAAGTTAACGATGAAAAAACTACACGTGGTATGGAAATTATAATTTCAAATGTTAGTCCTAAAGTACATTTCTTTAGTAAAGTTATAGCAAGCAATATATTTGTTATATTTCAAGGTTTATTGCTATTTATGTATGGTCTAGCGGGGTTCATTTCAAGAAAATTTATTGGTGGAGACCAAATAAAATATGGTGTTTTTGATACAGTAAAAGAAACACTAAAAGGTGCAATAAATACAAGTTTTGCTGACAAACTAATATATATGATACCTTTATTATTAATTCTTATGATTTTAACATTTTTAGCTTATTCACTACTTGCAGGAATACTTGCTAGTATGACAACAACAATAGAAGATTTTCAACAATTACAAACACCAATTATGATAATATTATTTATAGGTTATTATTTAGCTGTTATGGCAGGAATGTTTAAAGGATCATTTTTTATTACTGGACTTTCTTTTGTACCATTTATTTCAGCTATTCTAGCGCCTTCTTTATTTATGATAGATCAAATTGGAGTTTATCATGTTATTGGTTCTATAGTTATAATGATTTTTACAAATTATTTATTAATTAAATATGGGTTAAGAGTTTATAAAGTTGGAATCTTGAATTATTCTTCTGATAAATTATGGAGTAAAATGTGGAAAGCTTTAAAATAAAGTTTTTAATACTATTATCAATGTTACTCATTATTACAGGATGTAATAATAACAATGATATAAATAGTATTATTGAAGATAAAAATACTATAATTATTGATGTAAGAACAGAAGAAGAATATAATGAAAGACATATTGATAGAGCTATAAATATACCAGTAGATAATATTCAAAATATAAAAATTGAAAAAAATAAAACAATAGTAGTATATTGTAGAAGTGGTGTAAGAAGTAAAAAAGCATATGATATGTTATTATCTATGGGTTATACTGATGTACATGATTTAGGTGGTATAGATAATTATAAAAAGGAGAATGATTAATCATTCTCCTTTAAATATTTTATTAAGTCATTATAATTTTTACAAGCATCTTCTAATCCCATATGATAAGCATTAATTAACTTATCCTTATTTTTTTCTGTTCTACCAATACCTAATGATTGACTAGGTCTTATTACGAAAATATTACCAAGTTTTTCTTGTTCGTTTATAAATTTAATCGTATCGTTATACATATTATGCCTATTTTCCATAGCCGTAACTAATCCTTGATAATTTTTATATTTTTTTGCTATTAATTTATTTGCTTTACTTGGTTTTTTAATATAATCAGATGGTTGAGTTAATATTACAATATTTTTTTTATATCCTAATTCTATCGCTTTTTTTATAGGTATTGAATCACTAATTCCTCCATCTAGATATTCTTTATTATCAATTATTACATTTTTTGCTAGTAATGGTAGACTTGATGAAGCTTGAATATATTTCATGTCTTTATAAAAATCTTTTATAACAGGATAACTTGGTTTACCTGTTTTTATATCAGTTATAACACATCTAAATTCGACTTTACTTTTTTTGAAGTAATCATTATCAAGAGGCGCAATTTCTTTTGGTATTTTATTGTATAATAAATCTACACCAAATAGATTACCTGTTTTTATTAAACTATATATACTACAATATTCTTTATCTTTTAAATACTTTAGTGTTATTTCAAAAGATTTTTTAGGTTGATTAGATAAATATCTTGTAGCATGTAAAGCACCTGCAGATACACCAATACAACAGTCAAAAGTTAAACCTTTTTTATTAAAATAATCAAGAACACCTGCCGTATAAACACCACGCATGCCTCCACCTTCTAATATTAAACAATTTTTCATTTTTATCACCAATAACGATTATATATGATATAATATAAATATGCAAGTGTGGTGAAATTGGTAGACACGCAGGCTTGAGGGGCTTGTGATTTATATCGTGTGGGTTCAAGTCCCATCGCTTGCACCATAAGAGTTTCACTTGAACTGTCAAAAGGTCAAGTTTTATAAAGAGAAATCACTTGTTTGATAAAGTGATTTTTTTGTTAGTTTCAAATTTTGTAGTGAAATGAGTGAATGATATTTATAAAATGGAAATGTTTAATAAAAATAAAACAGAAAAAAACACAGAAATAAATCGGAAATGAAACATGTAAATGTTAAAATAAAAACTGATAAAAATGTCAAAGTTAAAAGTTAATAATTTTTATCAGTTTTTTATATTTTTGATATACTTATACTATCTCATAATAAA
>SAMEA3663006__coassemble_570_pt1 | contig 14120 bp, 12 predicted proteins | sample SAMEA3663006__metabat2_low_PE_028 | metagenome-assembled genome bin SAMEA3663006 (sample SAMEA3663006) | pig gut metagenome | biome: pig gut; feature: pig-associated habitat; material: faeces | place: France | collected 2012
TTTTTCCCGTTAATGTTTAGATTTTTTTGAGACATTTTCCTAAATTATTGACATACTATTTTTGGCATTTTGGGCAGTAGAATGTTCCTCTGCCACCTACTACCATTTTATCTATTAAAGTTCCACAATTAACACAAGGATGTGCTTTTTTATTATGAACTAAAAGATTTTGTTGAAAACGTCCATGAACTCCTTCACTTGAAGTATAAGTTCTAATGGTTGTACCACCATCTTTTATAGCATTTTCTAAAACAATTCTAGTGTATTTAATTATGTTTTCTAATTCAGTATCACTTAATTTATTACCTTTTTTTGTAGGATTTATTTTACATAAAAATAATATTTCATCAGCATATATATTTCCAATACCTGCTATTATTGTTTGATCTAATAATTGCGTTTTTATTGCGGTACCCTTTAATTTTGTTTTAAGATAATAAATTGTTAATTTCTCATCCCAAGGTTCTAGTCCTATTAATGATAATGGAGGGACAATAAATAACTTATCTTTTTCAATTAAATGCATCTTACCAAATTTTCTAGTATCACGATATCTTAATTGTGTTTTATCACTAAAAGTAAATATAACATGTTCATGTTTATCAATATTATCTCCAACAACTCTAATATTATACTTACCTTCCATTCGAAGATGACTTAATAAATAATAATTTGTTAATTCAAAAACTAACCATTTACCACGTCTAGTTATATCATTGATTTTTTCTCCTTTTATTTTACTAATAAATAATGAATCACTCATGTTTTCAATTATTCCATTATAATAAATATTACAATCAACAATTAATTTATTTAATACTTTTCTTTTTAATGTTTCTTTTACTGTTTCGACTTCTGGTAATTCAGGCATAATTTCACCCTTTCTTTTTTTTATTAATTATAACATAATTTGATGATAAGAATATACTATTTTTGAAGGAGGAATTATGAAAAAAATAATATATTTAGTATTCACAATTTTAATAATTGTTGGAATACTTTCATACCCAAGGGAAAAAACAAATAAAATAAGAGTTGCTGAGGTAACTCATAGTGTGTTTTATACTCCATTTTATGTAGCTTTAGAAAATGGATATTTTAAAGAAGAAGGATTAAATATAGAATTAATTCTTACACCAGGAGCTGACAAAGTTACTGCTGCTGTGTTATCAAATGATGTTGAAATAGGTTTTTGTGGTACTGAAGCGACTATATATGTTTATAATAACAAAGAAAAAGATTATTTAGTTAATTTTGCAGGATTAACTAAAAAAGATGGTAGTTTTTTAGTATCAAGAAAAAAATATGAAAATTTTAAATTATCGGATTTAAAAGGAAAAAAAGTAATCGGTGGACGTTCTGGTGATAGTTTAAAAGAATATAATTAATTGGTGATTAAATGAAAGCAGGACTTTATATAAGATTATCGATTAATGATTCATTAAATGATAGTATTAATAATCAAACAAATATTTTAAAAGAATATTGTTATATAAATAATATAAGCATTTATGACATTTATATTGATAACGGTTATACAGGTACTAATTATAATAGACCTGAATTTAATAGATTAATAAGAGATATAGAAAAAAATTATGTTGATACTGTTATCACTAAAGATTTTTCGAGACTTGGAAGAGATTATATTGAAACTGGAAAGTATATTGAAAAATATTTTCCAGAAAATAATATTAGGTATATTTCAATTTTAGATAATTATGATAGTAATAGTAACATTGATGATTATATACCATTTAAATTTATAATTAATGAAATGTATTCAAAAGATTTATCAAAAAAAATTAAAAGTGGTCTATATGCCAAAAAAAAGAAAGGTCTATTTCTTGGAAGTAAAGCACCTTATGGCTATAAAAAAGTTAATAAATATTATCTTGAAATTGATGATGAAAAGTGTAAAGTAGTTAAAAACATCTTTAACCTTTATATTTCCGGACTAAATAGTAATAAAATCGCAAAAATTTTAACAAGTAGACATATATTGACACCATCTGGAAAGAATATATGGAGTACTAAAAGTGTAAGAGATATCCTTATAAATCAAGCATATATTGGAAATATGGTTCAATGTAAGAGAAAAAGAATAAATTATAAAATTCGTAAAGAAAAACATAGTGTAAAGGAAGAATTGATAATAGTAGAAAACACTCATCCTAGAATAATAGATATAAATTTATTTAATAAGGCACAAACACTTATAAATCAAAGCAAAATTAATAGAAAGAATTATCTACTTAAGAATAAATTAATATGTTTTGAGTGTGGAAGTATTTTAACAATATTAAAAAGTAAAAATAGAATTAGCCCTTATATTTCCTGCCCTAATTACCGAAATAATAAAAAGTGTAAACCTCATACTATGAATTATTCTAAAATTGAACAATTCATAACTAAATTTTATGATCCTAATGATATAGAATATATTCTTGTTGATAATAATAAAAATTTAGAAATAAAAAAGAAAGATAAAATCTTTCTTCGCTAAAATGCATTGGGATTGCGACATTATCCCTTAGTCCATACAAATAGTTTTGTATAAACTCCTTAAATTTAAGAACAATGTTCTCCTAATGATTACTACTTTAGGACTTATTGCATTATCATTAGCTAGCTTATTATCTATAAAGAACTTTTATTTTTTGTCCTCTATTATTAGCGTCCTTAACAATTGGATTATTCCAACTGTGATCATTATTTGGTCTTGCATAATACATTGTATTTTCAAAACGATCACATAAATCTCTATATTTATATGCTACTTGCTCATCAGTCCATGAATTGCTATATTTATTTAGACCTTCATCGTTAAATGAGTCATGGCTTTCAGCAAATAAAATAACATTTTCAGGATGTCTACCTTGATAAATATTTGTAAGTACTTTCATATATTTACCATATGCATCAATTAATTCAGTACTTCCAAAAATAACTTCACCATATATTTCAAAATCGGGTAATGTTTTATATCTATTAGCAATTCTATCCCAAAAATGAACACCTTCTTCAGGTAAACCTATACTTTTTGCAGCATCAAATCTAAAACCTTTAACACCACATTTAACTAATTCATCTAGAAATTTAAATATCTCATGTTGTACTTCATCATTACTTATATTTAAACCTGGTAGTCCCATGCATAAACTAATTACTTCATGTCTATTATTCCAATTAGTAACATTTCTTTTTGGTTTCCAAAAGTTAGGATTATGTTTATATTTATCTGGAACTGAATCGTGAGGTTCTAAACTACCAGTATATGGTTGTGATGCTAAATGATTACAAACAACATCAACAAATGTTCTCATACCTCTAATACTAGTTTCATTACATAATTTGCATAAATCTTCCTTACTACCAAACCAATTACCAATCTCAAAATTAACAGGTTGATAAGGTAACCACCATTCACCTGGTCCTTCCTCTTTAAGAGGCTGTACAGGTGTAATTTGAATAGAATCGAACCCTTGATTCTTAAATTCATCTAGATGTTCTATAATGGCCCAAATAGGCCATCCTAGCAAATGTAAAGTTCTCACATATAACACTCTTTCTATATACTTCAAATTATAGAGTTTATACAAGTTAATTATAACATAATAAATTTAAAAAAAAACACAAAATTGTGTTTTTTTATAATATAATTGAAGCAATAGTTAATATAGCCATTGCAGCTAATCCAATTGTTAATACTACTTTAAATGACCATTTAACCCAAGTTGAATAATCAACTTTTGCTAAAGCAAGTCCACCCATAATTGCTCCACATGTAGGAGTAATTAAATTTACTAAACCATTAGCAGCAACAAAAGCCATAATATTAGTTTCAACACTATATCCTAATTGATGAGTTAACCCACCCATAATTGGAGTAGATAATGATGCAAGTCCAGATGATGAAGGAACTAAAATAGATAATACAATATGTAATAAATAGTTTAATGGTGTATAAATGAATGCAGGAACAACTTTTAAGAATTCTGCAGCATTATATACAATATAATTATCTAAATAAGTAACACCCATAAGAACACTAGCACCACGTGCAACAGCTATAATAAGTACAACACTCATCATATCAGCAGCACCACTAATAAATGTTTCTACTATTTCTCTTTCTTTAAATTTAGCAACAATACCAATTATGATTGACATTAATAAGAATAATGTTGATGCATCCAAGAAATAGAACCAACCAAAGCAAGTTCCAGTTAAGAATGCTGACCAGTGAGTTCCAGCATCTGCAACTTCTTCAGAAATAACACCAAAATCTACCCATGGAATAAATCCAACAATCATAATAACAAATGTTAATGCGAATAGTACTAACACTAATTTTTGTCTACCTGTTAATTTAGGATTTTCTTCAGTAGTTTTACTATATTCTTTTTGCATTGCTTTTTGTTCTTGTAATGATAGAATTGTAGAACCTTTATCACGTTTTACTTTTCTAGCATAATTCATAACAAATAATGTAGCTATTACATATGATACCCACCATAGTATAGCACCAAGTGCAATAATAATACCTTGGTTAACTTCAATACCTGCAGGTAGTGCATCAATAGCAGCACCAACAGCAAATGGATTAATAGTAGAACCTAAAACCCCAGTACCAGCACCTAATAATACAATTGCAGAAGCAACTACAGTATCAAGTCCTGCTGCTACCATTGTAGCAGATAATATTGCATAGAAACCAACTGTTTCTTCAAGCATACCATATGTTGTTCCTCCAATAGAGAAAATAAACATAAGTATTGGTATTAAAACTAATTCGTTTCCTTTTAATTTTTTTACTAATACTTTAATTCCTGTTTCTAAAGCACCTGTTTTAGTAACCATTGCTAAGAATCCACCAAGAATTAAAACAAATATACAAACCTCAACAGCTCCAGCGAAACCATTTACTGGTGCCATTAAGAAATCTGATAAAGATGCAGCAACTACACCACTACCAGAAACCAACTCTCCATTTTTATCAAAATCTGCACTTGGTAAAAAATGAGTGATTAATGCAAGTAATGCAAGTAAGATTAATATTATAGAGAAAGGTGTTAGGGAAAATTTCTTTTTCTCAACTTCTTTTTTCATCTTTAAACTCCTCTTATTTTTTTATTATTGTTCCAGTATCTCCATGAATAGCATCTAATGCTTTATCAAGAGATGTTATTATAGCAGTACCTTCTGGATTTCCATTAATAAAATCCATACAAGCCTCTACTTTAGGAAGCATACTTCCTTTAGCAAATTGACCTTCAGCAATATATTTATTTGCTTCATTTAAAGTTAATTCACTTAGATCTAATTGATCTGGTTTGTTGAAATTAATACTAACCTTTTCAACAGCAGTTAAGATTAAAAGTACATCTGCTTTTAATAAACTAGCTAATTTAGCACTAGATCTATCTTTATCAATAACAGCAGGAACACCTTCTAATCCATTACCTTTTTTGATAACTGGAATACCACCACCACCAACAGTGATTACTACGGTACCATTATCTACTAATTGTTCTACAACATCTAATTCAACAATATCAACAGGCTTTGGTGAAGCAACTACTCTTCTATATCCTCTACCTGCATCTTCTACAAAAGTGTAACCAGTTTCTTCCATTATTTTTTTAGCTTCTTCTTCACTATAGAAACTACCAATAGGTTTTGTTGGATTTTTAAACGCATCATCGTTTTCATCAACAATAACTTGAGTTACAATTGTAGCACATGGTTTATTAAGACCATTATCTTTTAATTCTTTTTGAATAGATTGTTGTAAATGATATCCTATATATCCTTGACTCATAGCCCCACATTCAGGAAATGGCATAGCAGGAGTATTTCCACCGTTATTACTAGAATATTCCATTGCTAAGTTAATCATACCAACTTGTGGTCCGTTTCCATGAGCAACGATTACATCATTACCATCTTTAACTAATTTTACAATTGATGAAGCTGTATTTTTAACAAGTTCTAATTGCTCTTTAGCGTTATTTCCTAATGCATTACCACCAAGAGCTATTACTATTTTTTTTCCCATTATTTTAATGTTGCATACATAACAGCTTTAATTGTATGCATTCTATTTTCAGCTTCATCAAAAACTTTAGATTGTTTAGATTCAAATACTTCGTCAGTAACTTCCATTTCTTTGAATCCAAATTTTTCATAAACATCTTTACCAATTGTAGTTTCTAAATTATGGAAAGATGGTAAGCAATGTAAGAAAATTGCATCATCATGTGCATTTGCCATAACTTCTTTATTAACTTGGTAAGGACTTAATAATTTTGTACGAGATTCCCAAATTTCATCAGGTTCTCCCATTGATACCCAAATATCAGTATAAATAACATCAGCATTTTCTGTACCCTTTTTAACATCATCTGTTAATGTAATAGTACAATCATTTTCTGCTGCTATTTTTCTACATTCATCAACTAACTTTTCATTAGGGAATAATTCTTTTGGTCCACAGCAAGTGAAATTTAATCCCATTTTAGCACTTGCAACCATTAATGAATTAGCTACATTGTTTCTAGCATCTCCCATGAATGTTAAATTTATACCCTTTAAACGTCCAAAATTTTCTTCAATTGTTAGTAAATCAGCTAACATTTGAGTAGGATGGAAATCATCAGTTAAACCATTCCAAACTGGAACACCAGATTTTTCAGAAATTTCTTCAACGATTTTTTGACTAAATCCTCTGTATTCAAGACCATCATACATTCTACCTAATACTCTAGCAGTATCAGCAATACTTTCTTTTTTACCCATTTGACTACTAGTAGGATCTAAGAATGTTACTCCCATACCTAAATCATAACCAGCAACCTCAAAAGCACATCTTGTTCTTGTAGAAGTTTTTTCAAATAATAAAGCAACATTTTTACCTTCTAAATATTTATGAGGAGTATTTGTTAATTTTAATTTTTTAAACTCCTTAGCAACATCAAGAAGATATCTGATTTCTTCTGGTTCAAAATCTAATAATTTTAAGAAACTTCTACCACTTAAGTTAACAGCCATATAATGTCCTCTCTTTCTAGTCTTCTCTAACTAATGGCATACTCATACATCTTGGACCACCACGTCCACGAGATAATTCAGCACTTGGCATTTCTAATACTTTAATACCATGTTGTCTTAATAATGCATTAGTCATATCATTTCTTTCGTATACAACTACAACACCTGGAGCTATACATAATGTATTAGATCCATCATTCCATTGTTCACGTTCAGCAGCAATTCTATCACCACCAGCACATGGAATTAAAGTAATATCTTGTTTTAAATATTTTTCTAATATTTTTTCTAATGTATTAGTCATCTTTTTAACTTTAATTTCGTCTTCTTCTTTACCTTTAGTTATTTCAAAGACTTCTAAAGTACCCATAATTCCTGGATGATAAGTAAATTTATCATAATCGATTTGAGTAAATACTGTATCAAGATGCATAAATGCACGACTAACAGGAATATTAAATGCTAATATCGTATCGATTTTACAATCTTCATCTTCAAAAACATTACGTGCTAATAATTCAATAGCATCTGGACATGTTCTTTGTGAAATACCGACAGCAAGTACATGATCATTTAAATTTAATATATCACCACCTTCAATATGGAAAGCATTATATCTATCATAATATTTATCAACTTTTCCTTTATATTCTGGATGATATTCAAAGATATATTCAGCATAAATAGTTTCACGGTTACGAGTAACTGAATACATTCTATTTAAACTTACACCATCACCAATACTAGCAAAAGGATCTCTTGTAAAATATAAGTTAGGCATTGGATCACAAATGAATTTTGATTCTTCACTAACTAAATCAACTAAAGAGTTTTCAATATCTCTTGCTTCATAATCAAGTTCATTTAGATTGATACCTTCCATAGTTTTTAATACTAAATCTTTTGGATTTTGAATTGCATTTAAATAATCAAATACAATATTTTTATATTTAGGAGTTCTAATTCCAGCTTCATAAATAAATTGTTTAATAAATTTAGATTTAATTTCTGGATTTAGTGTTAATGTTTCAGCCATTAAATCTTCTAAATATACAACTTCTACTCCATTATCTTTTAGTATTTTTGCAAATGCATCATGCTCTTGTTGAGCTACTTTAAGAAATGGAATATCATCAAACAATAGTCTTTCAAGTGTTTCAGGAGTTAAATTTAATAATTCTTTTCCTGGTCTATGTAAAAGAACCTTTTTAAGTGGTTTGATTTCACTTGTTACATGTATACTTCCCATGTATTTTCTCCTTTCCTTTCTACTTGGATAATCGACTTCCCTTATCCTATAATATTAGTATAGCATAAAAGTATTGTTATTACTACTTAAAAAAAACACTTTACAGTGTTTTTTATTTAATTTTTGGTACTTGTTGAGTAATACAGTGAATATTTCCACCACCAAGTAAAATTTCTCTAGCATAAATAGGTTCAATCTTACGGTCTGGATATAATTCTTGTAATTTTTTAATAGCTAATTCATCATGTGGATCATTAAATACTGGAACAGCAACGAATCCATTACCTGTATAATAGTTAACATATGAAGCAGCTAATCTATCACCTTCAACACGAGGTAAAGTACCATCAACAGCATCTACACCTTCACTTTCTTCTTTTGAAATTAAAATAGGTTTAGGAGTATAAATTTTTTCAACTTTAATTTTTCTACCCTTAGCATCTGTTTCACTTTCTAAATATGCTAAAGCATCACTACTACGTTTATATTGTGGATCATTAACATCATCAGTCCATGCTAATGCAACAACACCAGGTTTAACGAAATTAGCCATATTATCAACGTGACCATTTGTTTCATCGTTATAAATACCTTCATGAATCCATAATACTTTATCAACATTTAAATAATCTTTTAAATGTTGTTCAATTTCTTCTTTTGATAAATGAGGATTACGTCCTTCAGAAAGTAAACATTCTTCAGTAACCATAGCAGTTCCTTCACCATCAACATGAATTGAACCACCTTCTAAAACGAAGTCATCTAATCTATAACGATCACTTTGTTCTAATTCACACATTTTAGAAGCGATTCTATCGTCTTTATCCCATGGGAAATATAATCCATCTACAAGTCCTCCCCATGCATTAAAACTCCAATCGACTGCACGACGCTCACCCTTATCATTAATAACAAATGTGGCACCACAGTCACGAATCCATGAGTCATCGTTACTCATTTCAACTACTCTAACATAATCAGCAAGCATACCTCTTGCATTTTGATACTGTCTATCACTAACAACAACTGTTACTGGTTCATATTTACCAATTGTATTAGCTACTTCAGTAAATACTTTTTGTGCTGGTTTTGCACCGTTACGCCAGTTATCTGTTCTTTCTGGCCATATAATGTATGTTCCTGCATGTTCTTCAAATTCAGCAGGCATTCTAAAACCATCTTTTCTTGGACAACTATCTAATCTTTTCATTTTTTAAACCTCTCTTTATTCTGGATATTGTTTTTAAATAACATATCCCTTAATTTAATTACTTAATGGTTAATTCGTTTTTTAAAGCCCAATTATTAAACGATTAAACCATTATTAGTAAATATACTTTTTATTTATAAGTATATATATTTTGATATGCTTGATAAAACCTTTTCTTATAATTCTTCATTAGGTTTAAATATCATACATATTATTATTTGGATAAATCCCAATTTTAATCCAAATATTAAATTTTTATACTATTTTATTCCCAAATTATAAAATAATATATTGTGGGGGGAGTTACCTCCCCAACACAATTATTTTTTTTCTTCGTTTTTTACACGTGCTGCTAATATTTCTTGTACTACTAAAGAAATAACAACACCTATAATTACTGGTAAATTATCACTAATATATTCAGCTGAAAAGTCACCAAATAATGTAAATACAATACCTAAGATTAATAGTACTAAAGGTACATATGTCATTAAATTAATAACTAATTTTCCACCAGGAACTTTATACATTCTTTCAGTTTTATCTTCTTTTCTAAGTTTTAAGAAAGCTGGGAAAAGAGGAATATAACTAATTAATAATGTTACTAAACTGAATGAGAAGAATGTCCAGAATAAACTACCTAAATCATCTGAAATTAATCCAGCTCCTATTCCTGCTAATACTACAACAGTAGCAACTATACCATTTAAGATTGATGCCATATAAGGAACATCATCTTTATTTGTTTTTGCAAATATTTTTGGAAGTCCACCATCTTCAGCACTATATTTTGCAACACTATTAACACCAAATGACCAAGAAACAATGTTAGCAACCATAGTATAGATAAACATTAATCCAACTACAATTACAATTATTCTTGTTACATCTGCATTAACACCTAAATTTGTTAATAATATAGCAAAACTTTCAGTAATACCAGAAGATTCTGCTTCTTCAAGTGACATTGCAACATTTATACCTGTAGCAGGTAATACATAGAAAATTGCCATTAAAGCTCCACCTAAAATTAAAGCTTTAGGAATTTCTTTTTTAGGATTTTCCATATCTTCTGCAAATGTAGCAACAACTTCAAATCCTAAGAAATTAAATATAATAACTGATAAGAATGATAACCCAGCTAAATCAAGTGCAGGAAGTAAATCACTTACACTATTAATTGGATTTGCACTTTCTCCAGTTTTTGCATATACATAAATACCAAGTACTCCTAAAGATAACATGAATGCTAATTTAAAGAATGTTCCAATATTAACAATCCATTTATTTTCTCCAATTCTAAGTGTACCAAGAATACTTACTAACCATGTATATCCTAATTGTAATAATATTAATAAGAATAAATTTAATTCTACATTAAATATTCCAGCAATAACATCTGTTACTGCAACTGCTAGTGAAGCGATCCATAATGGGAAATTTATCCAATAATTCCACGCTACACGTGATGCCATTTTAGCACCAAATGCTTTTTTTACCCAATCGTACATACCTCCATCACTTTGATAAGTACTTCCTAATTCTGCAGAAATTAGACCATAAGGTAAACAGAAAGCTACGATTAAGAAAATCCACCAAAAATATTGCGAATTTCCAATAGCTGCTGAAGCAGGAACTGATTCAGCAACTAAAGTAATACATACTGTTGCTAATATGGCGTCCAAAAGTTTAAACTTCTTTTTCTTTTTACCCATATTTTTATACCCCTATTTCCCTAAATTTTTATTACATATTTCAATTGTTTCATCTTGTTTATCCATGAAATAAATTAATAATGCTCTCATAGCAGTTAATCTATTTTCAGCTTCATCAAAAACAATTGAGTAATCTGAATCAATTACTTCATCAGTAACTTCTTCATTTCTTTTTGCAGGTAAACAATGCATGAATTTAACATTTTTACTTGCTTTTTTTATCATTTCCATGTCAACTTGATATTTAGGATAGAATATTTTCATTCTTTCTTCTTCAGAAAGTTCTGCTTCATATAAACCATACCAAACATCTGTGTAAATGAAATCTGCATCCTTAATTGCTTCATCTTCATCTTCAGTAATTAAGAAAGTCCCACCAGATTTTTTACAATTTTCTTCAGCTATTTTTTGGAAATGTTCATTTAATTGGAACCCTTTAGGTCCAAAGTGAACGAAATGTCCTCCCATTTTTGTAATCATCATCATTAATGATGCACAAACTTGAGTTGCATCTCCAACGAATACAACTTTGCAATCTTCAATCTTTTTACCTTCAGGCATATGTTCAAACATAGTAATTATATCTCCTAGTTCTTGTGTAGGATGATTATAATCACTCATCCCATTAATTACAGGAATGCTTGAATACTTAGCTAAATTTTCAATAGATTCATGTTTTTGTACACGAGCCATTAAAATATCAGTAAGTCTTGATAATACCTTAGCAGTATCACCTAAAGTTTCATGTCCTCCTAATTGTATTTGCCCTGGGGCTAAATACTGAGCATGTCCTCCTAATTGAGTCATTGCTGTTTCAAATGAAACACGAGTTCTTGTAGATGATTGTTCGAAGATCATACCTAATGTTTTATGATATAAAACATTAAGTGGATACCCTTTTTTAAGATTTTCTTTAACAAGTAATCCTAAATTGATCATGTCTAGAATTTCTTCTTTAGTAAAATCTTGTGTATCTACATAGTCTTTTACTCTTGCCATACCTATCTCCTCCTATTCTTAACTAAAGTATAACACTAGAAGTTCTTGTTTTCAATTATTTATAATAAAATTTGTGTCGCTAGACACTGTAATTTACACAAAAAAAATAGAATATAAAAATTCTATTTAATTGAAGCCCATGTTTTATCATATAATTTAATTTTTTCATCTATATTTTTAACAAATATTCCTTTTTTTATAATATAATCAGGAATATTTGCTGCTTTGTTTTGTAAATATTCTTCATCTAAATATTTTTCTGCTTCTTTATTAACATTTTTATAAGGATATTCACTAATTATTTTAGCCATAATATCTCCCCTTAAAATATAATTAATAAACTTATACGCATTTTCTTTATTTTTAGCATTTTTTACAATACAAAAATTATCAATACTTATAGCAAATCCATCATCTGGAAATATAACTTCCATATTTGGATTATTTTTTATAACTAAAGCAGCTTCTGCGTTCCAAATAACACCTAAATTTACTTCTTTTGATATTAAATAATTTTTAGGTGAATCACTATCGAATAATTTAATATTTTCTTTAAGTTTTAATATAAATTCTCTTGCTTCGTTTAATTCATTAATATTAGTTGAATTCATATCATAACCTAATGCAAGTAGTCCTAAACCTATTACTATACGTTGATCATCAAGCATAATTAATTCATCTTTATAATGTATATTTAATAAATCATTATATGAATTTATTTCATCTTTAATAACTGCCTTATTTTTAATAATTACAGTCGAAGCTAAAAGAAATGGTAAGCTATAATCATTATTTTTATCATATTCTAAATTCATATAATTTTTATTTAAATTTTTTATATTAGGTATTTTATTTTTATCTATCTTATCAATTAGATTTCTTTTAATCATTAATTCAACCATATAATCACTAGGAAATATTAAATCATATGTTCCACTTTTGGAAGTACTAATTTTTGCAAGTAATTCTTCATTTGAAGAATAAGAACCATAATTAACTTTAATACCTGTCTCTTTTTCAAAATCATTTATAATACTATCTGGAATATAACTTGACCAATTTAAAACATTTAATTCATTATCTCTTTTAGTACATCCTGTTGTTATAAATAATAAAATTAATATTAATAATATTTTTTTATTCATAAGTATCACTTCCAGTTTTCATATTTTTTATTTGAATATATGTACTAATAAATAGAATAAAACAAGTAACTAAAAGCATTAATGTTGTTAAAGCATTAACATCAGGACTTATGCCACCCTTAATCATTGAATATATTTTAAGTGGAAGTGTATTACTATGAGGACCTGCTGTAAAATAACTTATTATAACATCATCTAAAGAAAGAGTGAATGCAAGCATTGCTCCACTTTTTATACCTGGCATAAGCATTGGTAATGTAATATAGAAAAATGTCTGCCAAGAATTTGCGCCTAAATCAGCACAAGACAATTCTAAATTAGGATTAATACTTTCTAATACACCTTTAACACTAATGATAACGAAAGGTATTGAAAAAGATATATGACTTAATATTAAAGTAAAAAATCCTAATTCTATTTTAGTTAATGTAAATATAGATAATAATGCGATACCCAAAACTATTTCTGGAATAACAATAGGAATATATAATATTTCATTTATAATCTTTTTACCTTTAAAATCAAATTTTTTAAGTCCTATTGCTGATATTGTTCCAATTACTGTTGAAATTATAGTACTTGTAATAGATACTATCAAAGTGTTTCTAAATGCCTCTAAAAGATCAATATTCATAAACAGTTCTTTATACCATTTAAAAGTAAATCCACTAAATATAATATTTAATTTAGAAGTATTAAATGAGAAAAAAACTAAAACTAATATTGGTAAATATAAAAATAATAAAACT
>SAMEA3663006__coassemble_582_pt1 | contig 13938 bp, 10 predicted proteins | sample SAMEA3663006__metabat2_low_PE_028 | metagenome-assembled genome bin SAMEA3663006 (sample SAMEA3663006) | pig gut metagenome | biome: pig gut; feature: pig-associated habitat; material: faeces | place: France | collected 2012
TACCAGAAATAGCAAAGATTATACTTGATAATTTATATAAAATAGAAGATAAAACATATTCTACAAATAAATTAAATAATTTAGTTAAAATTAAAAAAGATCTAATAGAAAATGGGTATATTATCTTTAATAATAATTTTAAATCATTTATTAAAGATAAAAAAATAATTGCTTATAACACTTATTATGATAATTATGAATCATACTTTGATGAATATAAAAATAAAGATGAAATTGTAATATATAAGAATAATACTATTGAAGATGAAATAGTTGTAACTGCCATGATGATTAAAGAACTTGTTGAAAGTGGCATTGATATTAACAAAATTAAAATTAATACTTTAGATGGATCTTATACAGGAATAATAGATAGAATTTTTACATTCTTTAATATTCCATATCAATTTAATTCAACAAATAAGTTATTTTACTTAAATGAAGTGAAAGAATTTATGAAAAATGATAATAACATATTATTAGAAGACTTATCATTTGAAAACATTAATCCTAAAATAGCAGTAAAAATTGTAAATATTATTAACAAATATTCTAATTATGAAACATTCGGAGAAATAAAGAGTATATTAGAATACGAATTTAAAAATGCAAATGTTGATATTGATATATACGAAAATGTTGTAACTGAAATTAATTATAAAAATTATTTACCAAAAGACGATGAATATATCTTTATGTTAGGTTTTAATCAAGATATAATACCTAAAATTCATAAAGATGATATGTATCTTTCTGATAAAGAATTAGAAGAACTAAATGAATTAAACTCATTTAAAAGAAATGAAATTGAAGAATATAATTTGAAAAGATTTATTAATGATACAAAAAATCTTATTATTTCATATAAATGTTCTTCACCAAGTCAAGACTTTGGATATTCTAATTTCTTAACAGGATTAGACAATTTAGTTGAAATAACTAAAAAATATGATTATCAAAATGAACCTTTGAATAAATTATATTTAGCAGACAGATTAGATAATTATATACTTTATAATGATATAAGTGATGATTTAATTGATTTATATTCATCATATAATGATATAGAATATAAAAAGTATGAAAATAACTATGAAAAAATAAATTATGATACTATTAAAAAACAATTAAATAATAAAATAAATTTATCATATTCAAATATAAATGTTTTTTATCAATGTCAATTTAGATTCCTTTTAAATAATATTTATTGTGTAAATGAATTTAAGGAAACTATTAGTACTATTATAGGTAAGTTATATCATAAAGTTCTTGAAATTACATATAGAACGAAAAGAACAGATTATGATAATATTATCGATGAAGCCATAAATGAATTTTATCCAGAAGAAAAAACCAGAAAAGAAGAATTTTATTTAAATAAATATAGAAAATTATTATTGCAATTAATTGAAATAATTAACGAAAATAATTTAAAATCACAATTTGAAAATACATATTTTGAACAAAAATTTGAAATCCAAAAAGAAAATGATCTTAATATAACAATTAAAGGATTTGTTGATAAAATATTAACATTTAACGATGGAGAAAATACATATGTTGTTGTTATAGATTATAAAACAGGTGGAATGCATAATGATTTTAATAAAGTAGTATATGGACTTGATATGCAACTTTTAATGTATTTGTATTTAATTAAAAATACAAATTTAATTAAAAATCCTAAGTTTTCTGGAATGTATTTACAAAAAATAATGACAGAAGTACTAAATAAAGATGATAAATTAACTTATGATGAACAAGTTAGAAATGAATATAAATTAAATGGTTATACATTAAACAATCCTGATATAGTATCAAAAATTGATAAAGAATATGATGAAAAATCATTTATTTATGGAATGAAACTAAAAAAAGATGGCAGCTTTATGGGATATTCTAAAGTTTTATCTGAAAGTGAAATAGATGAGTTTATTGAAATTGTTTCAAATAATATTGATAAAATGATTGAAGCATTAAATAATTGTGAATTTGATATAAATCCTAAAAAAATAAAAAATAAAAATATAGGATGTGAATATTGTTCTTTTAAAGATATTTGTTATGTTAATAATTCGAATATAGTAGAACTAGAAAGTGAAGATGAAAATGATGATACCGAATAAACCTAATGATGTAATATGGACAGATGACCAATGGAAAGCAATTTATTTAAAAGGGAAAAATATAATAGTAAGTGCGGGAGCAGGAAGTGGTAAAACAGCTGTTTTAACTGAAAGAATATTACAAAAATTAATAAGTGGTGTACTTATTAATCAGATGATTATTTTAACATTTACTAAAGCTGCCGCTTCTGAAATGAGAGAACGTATTCGTAAAAAAATTAAAAAATCAATTGATAAATATCCACAATTAAAAGAACAATTATATTTAGTAGATCAAGCAGATATTACTACATTTGATAGTTATTCATTAAGTTTAGTTAAAAAATATCATTATATCTTAGGACTTCCTAAAAATATTGGAATTATTGATAATGTACAATTAGATATAATGACTAAAAAAATATTAGATGATATATTTGAAACAAAATATAACGATGATATGTTTTTAGAAGTTTTAGATGTTTATACAAATAAAGATGATCAACCATTTAAAAATGTTATTTTAAATATAAATAGTAAAATGGAATCAATATGTAAAAAACGAAAGTATTTAGAAAACTATATGACTGAATTTTATAGTGATGAAAAAATTCAAAATAATATAGATGAATATATGAAAATAATAGAACAAACTACTAGTGTAATATTGATGCTTATTGATAATATAAAATTTGCAGCAAGTGAAGAAAAATATATTGATTATGCAAATAAAATAGAAGAAGGATTATCAAATCTTTATTATGCAAAAAAATATGAAGACTATAAAGAAGCAGTGGAAAATTTTAGTATACCGAAAATGCCTTCTATAAAAGATGCAGACCCAATTGAAAAAGAAGAAATTAACAAAAACAAAGAAAAATTAAAAAATTATATAGATGAATTAAAAGCATTAGTTAAATATGATAATTCAGAAGTATTTAAAGAAAGTATTTTAAAAACGAAAAATGTATGTAAGGTAATAATCGATATACTTTTAGAATTAGATGAAAAAGTATTTGCATTTAAACAAAGTATTAATAGTTACCAATTTAGTGACATTATGCGTCTTGCTATAAAACTTCTTGAAGAGAATAAATATATTAGAGATGAAATAAGAGATAATACAGTAGAAATTATGATTGATGAATATCAAGACACTAATGATATTGGAGACTATCTAGTTTCTTTAATTAGTAACAATAATGTATATATGGTTGGAGATGTTAAACAATCTATTTATAGATTTAGAAATGCTAACCCTAAATTATTTATGGAAAAATATAATAATTACAAAAAAGAAATTGGTGGATATGCAATCGATTTAACACAAAACTTTCGTTCTAGATTTGAAGTGTTAGATAGTATAAATGAAATGTTTAAGATGATTATGGACGATGATATTGGTGGAGCTAATTATCTTGAAGGACATATAGCAGAATTTGGTAATAAAGCTTATATTAAAGAAGGTAAAACTAATCAAAACTACAATTTAGAAATCTATAATTATAATTACAAAGACTTTGAAGATAAAAAAATATTTAAAAAAGATGAAATTGAAGCATTTATTATTGCTGATGATATTTTAGAAAAAATAAAAAATAAAGAGCAAGTATTTGATAAAGATGAAAAAGTATTTCATGATATACAATTTAGAGATATAGTAATACTTATTGATAGAAAAAGTAAATTTGAAATATTTAAAAAAGTTTTTGATTATAAAAAGATTCCTTTAATAATGCATAAAGATGAACAATTTGTATATTCAAATGAAATATATGTACTTAAAAATATTTTAAAATTAATTGAATGTATTAAAAATAATAATTATAGTAACTTTAACTATTCATTTTTATCAGTAGCTAGATCATATATTTGTGATTATAATGATAATGATATTTTTACAAGTATAACAAATAAAGATATTATGTCCAATCCTATTTTTGAAGGTTTAACTTTTAAACTTAAAAAACTTGCTAGTATAAGTAATACTATTAGTTTAAGTAATTTAATAATTGAAATATATAAAGAATTTGATTTTTACTCTAAATCAATTAATATAGGAAATGTAAGTAATATTACAAATAAACTTGATTATATTATTAATGTTTGTAAAACACTTGAAGAAACAGGATATACATTAGAGGATTTCATAATTTACTTTGATGAAGTATTTAATAAGGAAATGGATATACAATTTTCAAACAAACCTGATACATCATCAAATTCAGTAAATATTATGACTATTCATAATTCTAAAGGACTTGAGTATCCTATATGTTATTTTCCACATTTTTATAATAAATTTAATAAATTAGAATTAAAAGATAGATTTTTATTTGATCAAAAGTTAGGTATAATTATACCTATATTTAATGATGGTATAGAGCCTACATTCTATAAAAAACTAATGAGTTATGATTATATTAATGAGGATATTTCCGAACGTTTAAGAGTACTATATGTGGCTTTAACAAGGGCTAAAGAAAAGATGATTATAGTTAGTCCACTTTTAGAAAAAGAAAATAACGGATTACAAAGAAATGATAATAATGTTATAAATATTTTAGAAAGACAAAAATATACTTCATTTGAAGATGTATTAATATCATTAAAAGATGATATGAAAAAATATATTACAAACAAAGATATAAATATTACTAAAGATTATTTGATTAGTACGAAATCAGATTACAAAAGTAAATTAAAAACTAATGATAATAAATTTAATACATCTATTTTAAATATAGAAAAAAAGAAAAAAGAAATAATAAGATTTTCTCATGAAAATATAAGTATAAATAAAAATAATATTATGAAAAGTGGTACTAATGTTCATGAAGTTTTAGAATATTTAGATTTTAAAAATCCTGATTTAGACAAGTATAAATTAGATAGTTTCTTAAAATTTAAAATTAAAAAATTGCTTGATAAAGACTTCATTAAAAAAGGAAAAAAATTCTATAAAGAATATGAATTTTATCAAGATGATAATCATGGTATTATAGATTTACTTATAGAAAATGATGATGAAATAATTGTTGTAGATTATAAATTAAAAAATATAGAACCTATTTATTATGAAGAACAAGTTAGAGGTTATTGCAATTATGTTAGGACAATTACTAATAAAAAAGTAAGAGGTATAATTTATTCTATAATTGATGAAACTGAAAAAAATATTTGACAATTATTATTTTCTTATGATACAATACATTCATGAAAACGAAGAAGGAGACTAGTAGTAAATATTTAATTAGTCATAGAAAGTTAGTGGTTGATGGAAACTAACCTAAGATATTTATGAATCTACTCTAGAGTGAAATTAATAATTTCCGGGTATTTCCCGTTATCTTAAATTAAGACTATTAAATAGGATGGCACCGTGCTTTTAGCGCTCCTAAATAATAGTCTTTTTTTGTTATTATAAAGGAGTGTTAAATATGAATAAAATGATAGGGAATAATTATACGTCCTAATTTAGGCTTAATAAAACATTTATAGAAAGAAGGATAGTTATGATAGATATAAGATTAATAAGAGAAAATAAAGAATTAGTTAAAGAAAATATTAAGAAAAAATTTCAAGATCATAAACTTCCATTAGTTGACGAAGTATATGATTTAGATATTCAATTTAGAGAAGCAAAACAAGAAGCTGACCAATTAAGAGCAGAAAAAAATAAAAAAAGTGCTGAAATTGGCTTATTAATGCGTGATGGTAAAAAAGATGAAGCAGAAAAAATTAAAAATGAAGTTGCAAAAACTAATGACAGAATTGCAGAATTAGAAGAAAAAGAAGTAAACTTAGAAGCTGAAATTAAAAAACGTATGATGGTTATTCCAAATATTATGGATAAAACTGTACCAATTGGAAAAGATGACAGTGAAAACGTTGAAAATGAAAAATTTGGTGAACCAGTTGTTCCAGATTATGAAATTCCATACCATGCTGATATTATAGATCAATTTAAAGGTTTAGATAAAGAAAGTGCTGGAAGAACTTCTGGTAATGGTTTTTATTATTTACAAGGTGATATTGCTAGACTTCACTCAGCTATGTTATCATACGCAAGAGATTATATGATTGATAATGGATTTACTTATTGTATTCCACCATTTATGATTAGAAGCGATGTAGTTACTGGTGTAATGAGTTTTGAAGAAATGGATGCTATGATGTATAAAATTGAAGGTGAAGATTTATACTTAATAGGTACTAGTGAACATTCAATGATAGGTAAATTTAAAGACCAAATTGTTAAAGAACAAGAATTACCAATAACAATGACATCATATTCACCATGCTTTAGAAAAGAAGTTGGAAGTCACGGAATAGAGGAAAGAGGTTTATATAGAGTTCATCAATTCGAAAAACAAGAAATGATTGTTATTTGTAAACCAGAAGAATCTATGGACTGGTATAATAAAATGTGGAGACTTACAGTTGATTTCTTTAGAAGTCTAGATGTACCTGTAAGAACTCTTGAATGCTGTAGTGGAGATTTAGCTGATCTTAAAGTTAAATCATGTGATGTTGAAGCATGGAGTCCAAGACAAAAGAAATATTTTGAAGTTGGTTCATGTTCAACTTTAGGTGATGCTCAAGCAAGACGTTTAGGTATCAGAACTAAAGATGAAAATGGTACTTATTATGTACATACATTAAATAATACAGTACTTGCAACTCCACGTGGTTTAATTGCTGTTGTTGAAAATAACTTAAATGAAGATGGTACATTAAATATACCAAAAGCATTACAACCATATATGGGTGGTAAAACTAAAATTGAATTAGCTAAATAATAAAGAATGTTAGAAAAACATTCTTTTTTTTGATATAATCATTATAGGTGATAGTATGGCTAAGAAACCAGTAATAGATTACGGATGGGAAAAACTTCCTAAATATTTATTTATACTTATTATAATAATATTATTTGGAGGATTATTTATTATTAATTATGATGACAAAAGTGATGCATCATATATTGCAAAGGAATTAAGTTTATATACTAGACTTAATATTGACAGAGTAGAATATATAAGAACTAAAGATTTAAATAAAGATATAATGTATGGTATAGATTCGAAGGCAAATCTATATAGTAATCAAGTAGATTCAATAAATCATTATATGGGGTCTGTTGAAGTATATAAAAATGAATCATTTTCATTAATGCGAAGAACTACTTTAAAAAATACAATGAAATATATAAGTGAATTAACTAATGACGAAAATTATATTAATAATAGAACATATGATATTATTCTATATCAAAATGTAATTCTTAAATTAAACAAAAATATAGTTAACAAACAAGAAGTAATTGATGATTTTAAAGAAATAATTAATAATGTTAAATTACAAAATCAAGGAACATTAACATCAAGAGAAAGAGAAGAAAAAACAAAAGAATTAAATAAAGAAATAGAAAAGAAAATAGATAAAGATTTTGAAAATTTTAAAACAAAACCTTTCTTCTATGAATTTTAGAGGTGAATTATGAAAGTAAGTATTATAATACCAGTAAGAAATAATGAAATATTTTTAAATAGATGTGTTGAATCAGTTCTAAATCAAACATATAATGATTATGAAGTTATTATAGTAGTTGAAAATGGAACAGAAAATATGATAAAGTTATGTAATTTTTATGAAAAAAATAATAAAAAAATAACATTTATTAATAAAGTTAATAAAATGTGTAATAATTTAAAAAATATTGGTCTAGAAAAAGCCAAAGGGGAATATGTCACTTTTGTAAATCCTAACGACACTATAGATAAAGAATTTTTGAAATATCATATGTATTTTGCAGAAACTCATAATGCTGAAATAGTATCTTCTAGATTTTATACAAATAAAAAATTATTTAATAATAAAATAAAAGATTATGAAAGTGTATATAGAGATAAGGATATTATGAAAAATTATATGCTTATGAATATTCGTAGCAATGTAATTGCAAAGTTATATAAAAAATCATTATTTAACAATACTTTATTTCCACCTGAAGAATATTATGATGAATTTAGAACAATGTATAAATTATATGATAAATGTAATACATTAGTTGATATAAAATTATATACATATTATAAAGAAAGTAAACAAGAAAATTACGATTACCTTTCTAAAATAGATTATTGTGTAGAAATGTTAGGATTTATTGAAGAAAAATATCCAGAACTTATTAATTATTGTAAAGTAAAAATATGTTGTGAAGCTATTTATTTAATGTCTAAAGTAGAAGATAGAAACGATAGAAAGTATTTATTTGAATATGTAAAATTGTTTAGAAAATATGCTATTAATGATAGAAGATTACCAAGAAAAGTTAGAAGTCAAGTTATGAAATCACTGCTTGGATTTAATATGTTAGATACATATATTAAAATAACAAAATAATAGACATAATTAGACAGTATTAATATATATTAGAATTATTGATATTAGTATAATATGTTATAATATTCTTGGAGGTAAATAATATGAGAGTAGGAGTATTTGATTCAGGAATTGGTGGTTTAACTATTTTAAAATCATTATTAGAAAATCATCCTAATAATGAATATATTTATTTTGGTGATACATTAAATATTCCATATGGTGAAAAGACAAATGATCAATTAAAAGACTTATCAGATAAAATTATAAGATTTTTAATCTCAAAAAAAGTTGATATGATTGTTATTGCATGTGGAACTATTAGTTCGTCAATTTATGATGAAATAAAAAATAAATATGATGTTCCTATATATGATATTATTAATCCAATAACAAACCAATTAAAAAAGCTTAAAATTAAAAAAGCTTTATTAATAGCAACTGATAAAACTATTGAATCTAAAAAATTTGAAGAAAAATTAAAATCAGCAAATATGGAACTTTATACTCAAGCATGTCCTAAATTTGTGCCAATTATAGAACATAAAAGTAAAGACTTACTTGAGATTGAATTAGGTGAATATTTATATCAATATAAAAATTTAGATATTGAAGTAGTAATTCCTGGTTGTACACATTATCCAATAATAAGTGGTGAAATAGCAGATTATCTAAATGTCGATATTTTAGATATTGGTTTGATTGTTGCTAAAAGTCTAGATATTGAATATAGTATTAATGATTTAAAGGTATATTTTAGTGCTGTTGATGATGATTTAAAAGAGGTTGTAAAAGATATAATAGGCGATTGTGAAATTGAAGAAATAAAACTATCTTAATGATAGTTTTTTATGTTATAATTAATCAAGGAAAAGTGGTGAAACAATGAATTTAGAAAACTTAAATAAAGAACAACTAGAAGCTGTAAAACAAACAGAAGGACCGTTACTTGTTATAGCTGGAGCTGGTAGTGGTAAGACAAAAGTACTTACAACTAGAATTGCTTATTTAATTAATAATATAGGAGTAGATCCTGAATCAATATTAGCCATAACTTTTACTAATAAGGCTGCAAAAGAAATGAAAGAAAGAGTAGTTAATTTTCTAGGACCAAAGGCATATAGAAGTCAAATTTCTACTTTTCATTCGTTTGGTCTTACTATTTTAAAAGAATATTATTATGAACTCGGATATACAAAAAACTTTACAATATTAGACAGTGATGATTCATTAACAATTGTAAAAAAAATATTAAAAGATATGAATAAAGATCCAAAGATATATAAAGCCAAAAGTATTAGAAATTTAATCAGCAGTGCGAAAAACGAACTAATTACACCTGAAGGGTACGTACAATATGCAAATGATGAATATAGTAATTTAGTACTTGAAGTTTACAAAAGATATCAAGATAAATTAGCAATTAATAATTCAATGGATTTTGACGATTTATTAGTACTACCAATTGAATTATTTAAAAATAATCCTAGAATATTAAAACAATATCAAGAAAAGTTTAAATATGTTTTAGTAGACGAATATCAAGATACTAATCATGCACAATATATTTTAATAAAAATGATTTCTGCAAAATATCAAAATATATGTGTAGTAGGTGATTCAGACCAATCAATATATTCATTTAGAGGATCTGATTATCAAAATATATTAAATTTTGAACACGATTATAAAAATGTTAAAACAATAATATTAGAAAAAAACTATAGATCAACTAAAACAATATTAGATGTAGCAAATTCTGTAATTAAAAATAATAAATTAAGAAAAGAAAAGAATTTATATACTGATAATGATTTAGGTAGTAAAGTAATATATCATAGAAGTGAAAATGAAAAAGATGAAGCATATTATGTTAAAAACCAAATTGAAAAAAATGAATTTGAATATAAAAATATAGCTGTACTTTATAGAACAAATGCACAATCAAGAAATATGGAAGAAGCTTTACTTAAAGCAAACATTCCATATAAAGTAATAGGAAGTATATATTTTTATAAAAGAAAAGAAATTAAAGATTTAATAGCTTATTTAAATATTATTTATAATTCAAATGACGATGTAAGTCTTCTTAGAGCAATTAATACACCTAAACGTGGAATTGGTGCTAAGACAATAGAAAATTTAATTAGTGAGGCAACAATAAATGGGCAAAGTATCTTTGATACTATTAAAACTGGAAAAGAAAAAGCATTCAAAGATATGATAGAAGATATTAAATTAAAACAAGAAAATATGTCTTTATCAGAACTTGTTTCTTATGTTATTGATGTATCAGGTTTAAAAAAAGAATTAGAAGAGGAAAAAACATTAGAATCTGAAGTTAGATTAGAAAACCTAGAAGAATTTAAATCTATTGCTTATTCATTTGAAAAAGAAAAAGGAGTAATTTCATTAAGTGACTTTTTAATGGAACTATCACTTGTATCAGATGTTGAAGAATATAAAAATTTAGACAATGCAGTAACATTAATGACTGTACATTCTGCAAAAGGATTAGAATTTGATTGTGTTTATTTAATTGGTATGGAAGAAGGAATATTTCCTCATAATAATTCTTTATGTAGTAGCAAAGAAATTGAAGAAGAAAGAAGATTATGTTATGTTGCATTAACTAGAGCTAAAAAGAAGTTATATTTAGTAAATTCTAAAAGAAGATTATACTTTGGATGTGAAAACTATAATCCAGTAAGTAGATTTATAAATGAAATAGATGATAAATATTTAGAAAAAGATAATAATGAAGAAACAATTAAAATTAAAAACGTAGATATGGTAGATAATTCTATAGAATATAAAGTAGGAGATAAAATAATACATGATACATTTAAACAAGGAATTGTAGTAGGTGTAGATAAATCAATTTTAACAATTGCATTTCCGCATCCTATAGGTATAAAAAAACTTCTAAAAGGACATAAAAGTATTAAAAAAGTATAATAATATGTTATAATTAATATGAAAGGTAGGATATTATGAGTAAATTTATCGAAAACTTTGTTGAGTGGGGAGAAGAATTTGTTAAACCATTTAAAAATTTTATTCAAGCTAATTATAGCAATCCAATTCTAATGGTTGTTTTGTTTGGTGCTGGTATATTTCTTTTTTTCTGGACTTATGATGCATTAACAAAAAATCATTAATGACTAAAATTAACAAACTTGTAATACCAGTAGCAGGATTAGGAACTCGTTTTCTTCCTGTTACAAAAGGTGTACCTAAAGAGATGCTTCCTATTGTTTCTAAACCAACTATAATGATACTTTTAGAAGAGGCAATTGATGCAGGTATAGAAGAAGTTTTATTTGTTATAAATAGTAGAAAAGAATGTATTAAAACATTCTTTGAAATGGAAGAATTATACGAGGGAAAAGTTGATGACATCAAAGAAATTACTCAATCTATAAAAATTAATTATGTTTACCAAGAAAAACCACTTGGTAGTGGAGATGCTATATTAAAAGCAAAAGATTTTGTTGGAAACAATCCTTTTGCAATTATTTATGGTGATGATTTAATCAAGGGAAAAAGTGCTATTAAAGAATTAATTGATGATTATGATAAATATCAATCAAATATAATTGGTATTAGTAAAGTAGATTCTAAAGATTTATCTAAATATGGCATTATTGAATTCAATGAAAACAATGAAATAAATAGAATTATAGAAAAACCTAATATTAATGAAGCACCAAGTAATTATGCTGTATTAGGTCGTTATATTTTTAATCCTGAAATTTTTGAATGCCTTGAACAACTTAAAATGCAATCTAAAAATGAGTATCAATTAACAGAAGCTATGACTATGCTTATGAAAAAACAAAAATTTTATGGCTGCAAATTTAGTGGAAAATATTTTGATATAGGTTCTAAAATAGGATATTTAAAAGCCAATATAGAATATGCACTTGATAATGATGAACTTAGTAGTGAATTAAAAGAATATTTAAAAAATTTAAGTATATAAATATATATACTAGATAATATTAATATTAGAGGAGAGATTTATGAAAAAAATATTATTAGGATTACTATCTTTTTTAATGATTTTTACATTTTCTGGTTGTGGAAAAAAAGTTACTTTAGATTTAGATAAAATTAAAGATGATTTACAAAATCTTGAAACAGATAAATTTTCATTTCAAGATATTCAATCATATGCTGAAGATAAAGTGCATATGTATTCAGATGACATTTATGATACTAAAGAAGAATTTGGTTTAACATATGATCATTTTGAAACAATATTAGCTAGACGTGATAATGAAACAAATCATAGATATATAGTTATTTTACCTAATGAAGGTAAAAAAGATGAAATTAAACAAAAGATGAAAGAATATCTAGATAAAGAAACTGTTTTAAAAACAGCTAGTGATGAATATGAAGGATATTTAATTTATGCTATAGATAATGAACCAAAAGAAACAATTAAAAGAATTAAAAGTGCACGTGGTAAAGTTTTTGCATCATTAATGGAAATTCCAAAATCAGATTTAGAATCTTTTATGGATGTTAAAGAATCATGGGTTTCAGAATCACTTGTTATGACTCCAATGATGATTGTTAATTCTAATTTATACATAATTATTAAACCAAATAAAGATAACTACCAAGATGTAAAAAATGCTATTGAAGATTATTTGGTTAAAAAAGAAGAAGAATGGAAAACTTATTTACCGGCACAATATGAACTAGTAAAAAATAGAAAGTTTGAAAAAGTTGGTGATTATTTAGTTTACGTTGTATCTACTGATAATGACCTTGTTTTAGAAACAATTAAAAATGCAAAAAAATAGTCTTACAAAGATTATTTTTTTTTGATATAATAAATATATAGAAGTTGGTGATAAAAATGGCAAATTTAATTAATGGTAAAATGAAACGTAGAACTAGAGGTTTAGTTGAAGGTATTGCTAAAATAATAGTTCCATCATTATTAGTCTTAATTACTTTTTATTTTTTAGCTACTGTACAAGAAACAGATGATATTATGTTTAAAATCATAAAATATTCTATATATGCACTAGACTTTATTGCAGGTGTTATTATAGTTAGAGGTGTAGTTGGTATTTTATATGATTTAGATATTTTAAAGACTAAGAGACATAGAGCGAAAATAAAAGAAGACGAATAGTCTTTTTTTAGTTATATAATGAATAATATTATATTTAAACTTAGCAACTACATTGGGAAAAACATAAACATAAAGAACGAATATATTTATCTTTTATTATTAACTATAATATGTTTGGGTACAATAAGAATTTTTAGTGAATCAATTAAAAAGATTATTATAAAAAAAGATGGAGATCATAAATCAAAATATATACATAGTCAGATGATATATGTATAAATAATAAAAATATACAAATTATAAATAATAATATTTTTGGCTTGGATATTGCAGAGTTTCCTTTATATC
>SAMEA3663006__coassemble_659_pt1 | contig 12552 bp, 10 predicted proteins | sample SAMEA3663006__metabat2_low_PE_028 | metagenome-assembled genome bin SAMEA3663006 (sample SAMEA3663006) | pig gut metagenome | biome: pig gut; feature: pig-associated habitat; material: faeces | place: France | collected 2012
GTTCTTCAAACTTCGTTTTTGATTCTTCACGAGATTTTAATTCATCTATTAAATCTGATTCAGTTTCCCCACTAATACAATGATTTGGTAGTCTTTTAAGTTCTTCTGATTCTTTAGTATGACTGTCTTTTAATAATATTACACCATAATTATTTTTTATAAAGTATTCTAAAATTTCAATTTGTGGTTTTATTATATTTTCAATATTTTTATCGTGTAATAATCCTTCTCTAACAAATCCATTTACCATATCTACGATTATTAATAATTTTTTAATTTCTTCCATATTTTACCTTCTTTCTTTTTAACATTTTATTAATAACATATAATATAAATAATTCAGGTTAAACCTGTTATTAACATTATATTAAAAACAAAAAATAATGTCAATATGTTTTTAACATTTTATTAAAAAGATAATACAAAAAAGAAACCATAGTGGTTTCTTATCTTTTAAATAATGATGACAAAATTCCTCCTGAAGGAGTACTAATCATAGAAGGTATACCATTATTAGGTTTCATATTGTTTATTAATGTAGGTAATAAATTTATTATAGTACCTTGATTTACATAATGTTTTCCTTTAATTATTAATCTATCAACAATAATTAAAGGCATTTCATTTGAATAATCTATATGATAAACCTGATTATTTTCTCTTTTCCATTCACGACTTATTCCATATAAAGATGATATAAATAAACTATAATCATACAATTTACATTGATAAGCAACTTTTCCAAGCATTGTATCAGCTTTAATTAAAGCATTTCTTAATTCATTTATATTATTTACATTACTAATATCTAAATCAAAAATATAAAATTGATAATTTGGATTAGTAACAACATTTGCTATCGGAAGATTATCATCCAATAACATAAAATCTAATCTATCTGATTTTACATTTTGTAAACCATTACAAAAGTTATTTATATATGGTATTCTATCTTGTGTTGTAATAACTAATGCTTTGCTTTGAATTTTCTCCATGTATTTAACTAAATGATTTTCTGATTCTTCATTTTCATATATACTGGTAATATTCACTTTAGATTTTAAAGGAAATAATGAATAAACATGAATATCACCTGGTAAATGTGATAATGAAAAATACAATTTAGGATTTTGGAATAAATCAACTATATTTGTATAATCAACATATTCATAATTTAAAAATAGAATTGAATCTCCCTCTTCAACTTTAAAACCACCTGTAATAAAAAATGGTCTAATTTCACTAGGTTTAGTTTTTTTAGATTCTAAAATATCTATTTTACGAACAAAATCGGGCCATCTTTCTCCAACTTCAGTGATTAACATTTGATATAATTCTTTAGTTTCATTTAAATTTTTATCAATCATATCACTACCTAAGAATACACCAAAGTTAACATTTGGATTGTTAAAAATTACTAATTTTAATGAGTTTATATTCTTTTCTAATTTTTTGTAAGTAAAATCTTTTAATGTTCTTAAAATCACATGAATGTAAATATTTTTTATACCTTTGCCATTTAAGCATTGAATTATTTTCTTTGCTTGTTCAATTGTCGTTTCATTATCTAGATAGCAAAAAATATGCAATTTTTTATTTCTAGATAATACTTCATTAGCTATATTATTAAATCTTTCATTCTTTTCAAATTTAGAAAGCATATCTTCACCAAGTTTTTTATATCCTGGCAAATCTTTTTGTCCTATACTAAACATTCTAAAACCTGTTTTGTAATCTGTTGCAATACTAGGCATTGTAGTATATATATTTTCTCTAGCTAATTTGTTTATATATGGTACAGTGTTATCATTAAGAATATCATAAATATCTCTTTTATCAACACCAAAACCATTTATTAAAAATAGAACAGTTCTTCTAATATCCTCTTGCATATTTTTTCCTCCTATTTTTTGATAATAAGTAAAAAAGGCTTTTCTAATCTCTATAGCATTTCCATAATTTATACATCCCGATGTAGTATAAATTTTTTTACTTATTCACGTGGAAACTATCAATGGGCATTCTAATAGTCTCCCTATTTTAAGTATATCATTTATAATAATTATGTCAATTGTTTATAAATAAATTATACAATATGTTTACTAAAAAAAGTAAGTTTAAAACTTACTTTTATTCAACAGATTTTTTAGTATAAATTAATAATCCAACTACACCAACAACAATAATTGCTAATGATATATATACAATTAAACTGTTACTAGAAGATTCTTTATCGTCTTTTTTAGAATTACCTTTTTTATCAATATTATCCATAACATCGTAATCTTCTTTAGCTGCTTCATCAATAGCTGATTGAATATCATTATTTGATGCTTCACTATATCCACTAAATGATTTTTTACCAATTACAATATATGGAACTCCAGTTACATCACTATCTCCTATTGCTTTAGCAACATCATTCATTAATGTACCATTATCTTCATCATACCATACTTCATATTTTACTAATTCAAATCTTGATTTTTCTTCATCACTTAATCCATCCATATATTCCATAAATGCTTCACAGTGAGGACATCCATCACCATAGAATAAATATACGTTAACTTTATCTTTTGCATTTACAGTTGGAACGTTATAACTACAGAATAGTAAAATTAGGATTGTTAAAATTGTTTTAAGCTTTTTCATATTGTGCCTCCTACTCTACAAATTAATTATACTATAAATTTTATAAAAACTCTACATAAATGTTACTACATCATTAAATTCTTTTCTAGGTCTTTTATCAGGATATTCATCTTTATATCCTAATACAATACCACTAACAAGTTTTTTATTTGTTATATTAAATTTTTTATTGATAATTTCTTCAAAATCAGTTATTACACCTAACCATAAAGATCCTAAATCATTATCTTTAGCAGATAATAATATATGTTCAATTGAAGCACCTATAGAGATAATATCTTCCATTTCACTATGTTCTGAATCAATATAAGCAAGAATAAGTACTGGTGCATTATTTACAAATTCATAACATTTTCTCATAATTTTTTGATAAAATGTTAAATCATTAGCATTATTGGTAATATAATCGTGAATTAATTTCATTAATTCATCCTTTTTGTCAAGTGTAAATACATAATAATGCCATGGTTGATTATTATGAGCTGATGGAGATAAAATTGCATTATTTAAAATATTTATTATTATATTTTTATCAATTTGGTCTTTTTTGTATTTTCTAATACTTCTTCTATTGCATATTACACTATTTAATTCCATATTTTCCTCATTGAAAAAGTGCTATTAACTAGCACTTTCATCTAGTATAATGCTTGCTTCTTTTATTTTACCATCTCTAAAATACTTAATTTTTACAGTATCTCCAACTTTTTGTTTATATAATAAATATCTAAAGTAAGCTGTACTTTTAACCTCTTTACCTGAAAATTCAATTATAACATCACCTTTTTTAAGTCCAGCATCACTAGCAGGTTTATCTTTAATGACATTTACTAATACAACACCATATTCTATATTTTCATCAACTGTAATACCATTTCTATATAATTGCCATGCATCACCTACGTTTAACATTTCAACACCAACAAGTGGTTTTTTTGCAACTTTACCAGTTTCTAATTGTTCAACTATTGTGATAGCATATTCTATAGGAATTGCAAAACCCATTCCTTCAACTTCATCTTCTACTAATTTTAATGAATTTATTCCAATTACTTCACCATTTATATTACATAAAGGTCCTCCACTATTACCAGGATTAATAGCTGCATCTATTTGAAGAACTTCCATTAATGAATCACCATTTGAATAAGAAACTTCTACTGTTCTATCTTTACCAGATAAAATACCTTTAGTAACTGTATTCATATATTCAATACCTAATGGTGAACCAACAGTAAATATAGTATCACCAATTTTAGATTGGTTACTTTCACCTAATGTAGCAACTAAATTACATGCTTCTAAATCAACAGTTAATACCGCAATATCGGCATATTCATCAGTACCAACAACATTAGCTTCATAAGATTTTCCAGATGTAGTTGTAATTTCAACTTTTTGTGAATTAGCAACAACATGATTATTTGTCATTATGTATGCCTTGTTATTATCTTTTTTATAAAAGAAACCTGTACCTGAACCTGCAAGTTGATTTCTTTGATATGATGCTATATAGACAACAGCATCGTTAATTTTTCCAATTGAACTGTTTAAAGAGTCAGCTTCCGTAACATTTACGTTACTTACAACTTTTTCTTTCCCTTCATTATTAGGAATTAATTTATAAACACACATTGTTCCTATAATTCCTACAAATATAGAAACAATAATAGTGCCTATATATGATTTATTTATTTTCATAATCTACCTCCTATTAAATTTCCATTATATCTCGCCAATTATCAGGAAATCCACATGTATTTAATATACTATTTATACTAACTGTATGAATTTTTCCTTGTAATACATCAACTTCATATGATATTTCATTAATAAAATCTGTAAATTCACTTTCTGACAACATATTTTTAAGAATTATAATTACAGCAAACATATCATTAACACCATACTTATATTGTCCATCTATTTTTTCAATATTAAGTTTTTGATGTATTCTATAATCATTTAGCATCCTTTGTGTTTTATGTTCGTATAAAACTTCCTCATGTGCACATATATTTCTATAATTTGCGAGTATGCATAAATATGTACATAATGTCTCTATATCTGTTTTATACATATTAGCAATTTTTAGTTGGTCTTCAGTTTTTAAAATTCCATATAATTCTGAAATTAAGCCAAATGATAAAACCTTAACCAAAATCCACAAAGGAACATAACCATAATTAGCTATATAATGATAAGTTGCAGCATGTTGACTACCATTAACTCTTATTTGTCTTTTCATTTTATTTATAATATCATGTACTTGTCTTACCTTCATGCTATCTACAGTAAAGTTTTTAGGATCCAAATAATCTTTTTCTTTAAATCCATATTTTTTTGATAATTGATAACTTATAATTGATTTCATATTATTTTCAACAATTAATATATTTTTAAAATAAATATTTCTAATCTTTCTATCAAATAAAAACATTGAATATAATTCTTCAAATGTAGTTCCTTCAATAAATTGATTTCTTTTTTTAGATTTCATAAATAGATGTCTATATCCACTAATAAAAAAATAGTTCTCTCTTAAAAGTATTACTTTTGTTTTTTCAATATCATCTATTATTAATCCTTTATCCAATAATATTTGAATTTGCTCATCCAAATTCTTAAATATTTTACTACTACTATTATTTGTCATCTTACCACCTAATATAATTATATCATATTATTTTTTAAAGAAATATGTTTTTTTTTTGTACTTTTTATTAAAAAAAGAAGGACATTAGCCCTCCTTAATATTTAAATGTTTTAATAATATTTGAATTGTTTTAGGATCTCTTTCAAATTCTATAAATGATTCACCATTTTCTTTTGATTCATGTAAGATACTAAAATTTTCTTTTAAATCTTCGCCATCTTCTGTAACTTCAGCAGCTACAAAATAGTTATCACCACTATAAACAGCCTGTTTTAGAATATAATACTCTTTACCGTTTTCAAGTTCAACAACTTGATTAATTCTATTTTCCATCCCTTTTTCCTCCTATTATCTTGTCATTGATTGTTCTTCCTTAGTTTGTTCTAATTGCATATTTGCAAATTCAGTTCTTAATTGTTGTAATTCATCAATAGATAATTTTTTACTAGTTACATAAGAACTATTTTCAGCAGCAGGTACTTGTGTATTATATGAAGTATTTTCAACATCAATTGTATCTTGTTGTTCTGTTTGTACTTCTTCTTGAACATCTTCAATTGTTATATTATTATTGTTTTCTTCTTCAACACTTGGTGTTTCAACACTTTCTGAAATATCATAATTATTTTCATTAGAATTATTATCTTCAACAGGTACATCTTCAATTATAATATCGCTATTATTATTTTCTTCTTCAACACTTGGTGTTTCAATACTTTCTGAATTATCATAATTATTTTCATTAGAGTTATTATCTTCAATAGGTGCATCTTCGATTATAATATCGTTATTATTGTTTTCTTCTTCAACACTTGGTGTTTCAACATTACTTGAATTATCAAATACTTCTTCTTTTTCATTTTCATCGATATTATCTCCGTTAATTGCATCATCTTCATTTGTAACAGAATCTTCAACTTTAACATCATCATTGCTATCTTCTATAATAACTTCATCTTTATTATCTTCTTCAACATTACCTGAATTATCAAATATTTCTTCATTTTCATTATTATTATCATCTTCAATTACTGCATCTTCAATAGTTATTTCATTATCATTATTATTATTATCTTCAATTACAGCATCTTCGTTATCGTATACATCTTCTTTTTCACTGTTTTCATCTTCGATTACCGCATCTTCAATAGTAATTTCATCGTCTTTTGTGTCATTATTATCTTCAATTACTGCATCTTCAATAACTGGTTCTTCAGATACATCATTGTTTTGATTGTTATTATCAGGAACGCTGATTTCATCAGAATTATCATGATCATTTGTAGAAGGATATTGGCTGTATCCATTATCAAATGAATTATTTACATTATTATTAGTAGTATTTAAATTAGATTCATTAACAGGTTCATCTACTTTAATTTCTTCATTTTCAGAGTTTTCATTATTTATCTCTTCATTATTTACTTCTGTTTCATATTCTTTATTTTCTTCATTATTTATTTCTGTTTTATCTTCTATGTTTTCTTCTTTATTTGTTTTATCATCTATATTTTCGTTTAATATATCATCAATTGTTTTTTCACCATTATCAATTTCTTCAATTACATCTGGTTTTTGAATTTCATCCATTTGTTCTTTATTTAATAATTTACCAACACCTAATGTGACAGCTGCAGCTAATGCTAAAGCAGTTAATCTTTTAGCCCATTTACCCAATTTACCATTATTTTTAATTTCTTTAGCTTTTTGTCTTAATTTATCACTTGCTTTTTTAAATTTAGCTTTTAATTTTCCTTCTTCTACTACAGGTTCAGAAACTTCTTCTTCAACAACAGGAGTTTCAGGTTGTTCTTCTAAAGTAGGAGTGGCAAATTCTTCCTCTTTTTCATTTTCTTGTTCTAATGAAGCATGAACTTCAGGTTCATCCAACTTATTATCTAAGTCAACTTTAATACCATATTTTTGTAATTGTTTATTTAAATTATTATTTGAAACATCATTCATAACAAATCTATGATTTTCTAAATTTTCTCTTTCAATTTCTTTTTCTTGATTAGCTATTTGAACAGCTTCGGCAGCTAATGCTAAAGCACTCTTTGTAGATAAAGCGTCATGTTCTCTTAATGAGTTTAATGCATCCTCATGTAATTTTAATTCTTTTTCTGCTTCTTCTATTTCTTGTTCATTTAAAATAACATTTGCAATTCTACGATTAAAATCAACTAGTTCTTCATCATCAATATTATTATAATTATCAACACTAGTTTTAAATTTATTATAATCTTCTTCATTTAATAAATTAATATTTTTATCTAATAATTCTAAACCTAGCATTTCTCTATATGCATTTAAAGCATTGAAAGCATCTTCTCTTTCTTTATCGATTTTTTGATAGTCTTCATCTTTAATTCTTTCAATGTCATTTTCATATACTTGAATTTCATTTTTATACATATCAATCATTTTTTTATAACGTTTAGACTTAACTGGATCTTGAAGTTCAGCAGCAAATTTTGTCTCTATTTCTTTTATTGTTTCATAATCTTCAAGAATACTATCATTAATTTCATTAATTCTTAAATCTTTTTCTCTTAATGGTAAACTATTTTTAATAAATTTATTTTCCATTTCAATTCTTTTAAGTTCAATATCCTCTTTAAATAATGCACTACTATCAAAGAATTTTTCCTTATTTTGTAACTTATAATTTAATTCATTTATATTATATTCATGTTCACGTTGTTTTCTTAAGTTCTCTTCATGTTCAGCCTTAGCTAATTCTTCATCGTCAACAAAAAATCTTGTTGGGATAGCTTCTATAATTTCATTTAATTCGTCTCCAACATTAGGAATAGAAATTTCATTATTTTCTAATCTTTTTACTAACCCTTGAATTTCATTACCAAAATTTCTACTGTAAGCAGTTTTAATTTCTTCATCAGTTTTTAATAAATCTTCTAAATATCTTTTTCTATTTTCTGTATCTTGTTTCAACTTTTCATTAACAGTATTTAAACCACTATTTAAATTATTAGAAATAGCAGTTAATTCAGCTTGATATTTATCTAATTCTTCATGATATAATCTATCATTTTCTGCTTGAGCACCAAGAGCATTATTTTTTAAAGCGTTATCTCTACTTAATTCTCTATTAGCTTGAATTCTTTCGTTATATAATTTTTCGTCAGATTCACTAAGTTCACCATCACCAAATCTTCTATTATCACGATTATTTTTTGCAATTATTTTATTATTTGCGGTAATATGTTCTCTTAATTTTTCTTGAACTTGGTGATTTGCATAAATTCTTTCATTAACGTTATTAATTCTATTTTGAATTTCCTTCATTTTTTCTACAGCTAAGTCGTGTTCAGAACCTTTTGTATAACCAGATTTTTCTATTTCTTCAATTTCTTTTAGTTCTCTTTTATAATTTTCAATTCTAGCATCAACTTTTTCAATCTCAGCATTTCTTAATGCAACATCATCAATATCTAATTGACCAGCTTTAATTCTTGCTGCTAGACTATTAAGTGCATTTATCATTTCTTCTTTATTCATAAGCATTATCTCCTATTTCTATATTCCATCTTAATTTCGTATTGTATATTTTGATTATTTTTAATATCTAATATACTATTAACTTCAAAGTTATATTCCTTAAATTTGTTAAATAATTCTTCTTCAGTATAATAATTATCATCAATTACTATCCATCCTGCGGTATTACCGTTTACTTCATCAGTCGTTTTAAAATATTTATAAACTGTAGCTTCTGAATCATCATCTCTAACATAACCTTCAGCAGGACTTGTTAGATAATAAGTATTTTCTTCCTTACTACTAGCATTACCACTTGGATAATATTTTCTATAATTACCTTCAATATACCATTTCCATACTCTGTCGGTATATTTATAACCTTTTTTTGACTCACATTGTGTAGTACCTTCACTAGCACAAGAATTAATTGTCCATTCAGACCATTCTCCTTGAGAACAAACTGTATTTTGTGCTACTTGAGTACTGCCATCACATGTATATAATATACCTAAAGTAGTTTTAAATTTATCTGTTTGTCTTTCTTCACATTTTGTAGTTGAAGTGACTGTTCCACTAACTTTTGAATCAGTACATATATATTTAAATGGCCTTGCAATACTGTTTTCTTTTTTTCTATATAAAATTGTTTCTTTAATTGTTCTATAATCTTTAGTTTCAGGTTTATCAATACTATATTTAACAACAGGTTCACCTTCATCACCTTTTTTGTTATATCCATCAGGTTTTTCAGATGTGAATGAACCATTATTCCAATAATTAGTACCATTATCTGATTTATACCATTTATATGCTTTTATACCATTAGCCTCTCTATACTTATATTCTTCATTTGGAGCTTTATCGTAATATTCAATTACTTCATCACCATTATTCTTATTTGAAGGATAATATATTTTAGACTTATTACTAAATATTTGCGGTAAAAAAGTAAATCTTATATCTGATACATCAGGTGTAATATCTTTTTCAGTACCTTCAACATATTCTCCATATTCAATATCATCTTTTCCATTACATGATACAAAAGGAGTATACTGATAATTACCACTTTCTAATTTGCAAACTTTAACATAAGTTTTTTCTCTATCACAAACACCGTATTTTTCTGCTTTTATATAATGTTTAGCAACCAATTCATTAATTTCTAATCTAACACATTCCCCATATTCTTTAGGTAATAACGAATCATATTTAGCATAATATGATTTTGCACCATTAATTAATTCTTTATCTCTGCTTTTTCTAGAAAGAGCTCTATATCCAAAAATAGCAATTGCTATTAATATTATGGATGAAACAATTAATAAAGGCTTTAAAAATGGTTTTACTTGTTTAGCCTGATATGTTCCAGAATTATTATCTTGTTCCATAGATACCTCCTATTATTTATCATATAAATTATAACATAATAAAGATTCATTTACAATAAAATCAACCTTTAAAATGAAATTACATTACAATAACATATAAGAAAACAATTGTCAATTAAATGGTTTAAAAATTGTTAATTAATATCATTTTTAAGATATTTGGTAATACCATTAATAATTTTGTTATTAATATCAAATTGATACTTATAAGAATTAATTTTTTCCAAATCACCAGTATTAGAAATAAATCCATATTCTATTAATACTATTGGGTAATTAATATTATCCATAAAATATATATTATTGATTTTTTTTACTTTTCTTCTTGGATTAACAAATTTATTAATTGAATGAGCAAGTTTATCATCTTTAGAATAAAATATTTGAAGCCCATTATAATTTTTGTTTGAAGAAGCATTCATATGAATGGATATAACACAATCAGGATTAATGTAATTTATAATTTTTATTCTATTATCGAAATCACTTTTTTTTCTTCTAAAACTTTTAGGATTTGATAAATCATAATCATCATATCTTGTCATATATACTAAAGCACCTCTTTTTTCAATTTGTTTCTTGAGATTTAAAGAAACCAACAAATTTAAGTCAGATTCATATGTATTATTATAATAAGCTCCTTTATCTTTTCCACCATGACCAGGATCTATAACAATGACTTTTCCATATAATGGTTTTGTTTGGGAAAATACCACTAAATTATTTAGATTTATAAATATAAATAAAAAAAGAACATATTTTTTATATTTGCGCATTAAATCACCTATATAAATATATGTTCATAAAATTACTAGTTTTCTTCTTTTAATGATACATTTAAAATTATACCAACTATAGCGGCAAGTGCCATCCCTGAAATCGATAAAGAAAAATCTTTTATTGTTAAACTAATAGCAGCACCACCTAATCCAATAACAAGCATCGCAGCGGACACAATTACATTTTTATTTTTATTAAAATCAACTTTGTTTTCAACTAAGACTTTTAAACCATTAACGGCAATAAAACCATAAAGTAATAAAGAAACACCACCTAATACACAATTTGGAATTGTACTAACTAAAGCAGTAAATTTACCCATAAATCCTAATGAAATTGCAAATATTGCTGCTAATCTTAAAACATAAATAGATGCAATTTTACTCATACCTACTACTGATGTATTCTCACCATAAGTTGTATTAGCTGGTCCTCCAATAAATCCAGCAACAAATGTTGCAATACCATCTCCTAATAATGTTTTATCTAGACCAGGATTTTTTATTAAATCTTTACCAATAATAGTTCCTAAAACTGTATGATCTCCAATATGTTCTGAAATTGTAACTAGCACAATTGGTAATATAATAATAAGTGCATCAAAATTAGGTTTGTAATTTATAAAAGGAAACTTAAATTTAGGAATACTAAACCAAGCAGCTTCTAAAACAGGTTTAAAATCTACAAGTCCAAATAAACAAGCTGAAATATAACCTACAACAATTCCAACTAAGAATGGAATTACCTTAAAAAATCCTTTAGCCTTTGTAGCGACCATTGCTGTAGTTATAAATGTAATAAGTGCTACAACTACATTTTGCCATATAAATTTTGAACTACTAGATATACCAATACTATTGATTGCTGTAGGTGCTAATCCTAAACCAATAATCATAATCATAGGTCCAATAATAATTGGTGGTAAAAGTTTTTGTAACCAATTAACCCCCACAAATTTTATAATTAATGCTACAAGAATATAAGCAAGACCAACAGCCATAATTCCTGTAAAAACACCACTACTTCCAGTTTTTGCAAAAGCAAGTATCATTGGTGTAATAAATGCAAATGAACTACCTAAATAAACAGGAGACTTTCCTTCTGTACATAATTGATATAAAAGTGTACCTATTCCTGAAGCAACTAATGTTACAGGTATAGTTAATACTTCTTCACCAGCTGCTTGATTAACTAAAATTGGTACTAGAATAGTTGCTCCAAACATTGCAAACACATGTTGTAGTGATAAGATAATCCATTTACCCAAACTAGGTTTTTCTGAAACATCTAAAATTAAATTATTTTTTTTCATATACTCCTCCTTCTTTTCGGGCTATAAAAAAAACACTAAAACAACTAAATGTTTTAATGTTTTAAAGTGAAAAAAGGAATAAGAAAAACACATTTCTTAAATTTATTTTTTTCTTTAAATTCCTCTTTCATACGATCACACCCTATGAATAATATTATCACAAACTAAAATTAATTGTCAATAAAGTTTTTAAAAATATTGACAAAAGTCAATACATAGTGACTAATATATACAAAACAAAATTATCGTCGTAA
>SAMEA3663006__coassemble_716_pt1 | contig 11840 bp, 14 predicted proteins | sample SAMEA3663006__metabat2_low_PE_028 | metagenome-assembled genome bin SAMEA3663006 (sample SAMEA3663006) | pig gut metagenome | biome: pig gut; feature: pig-associated habitat; material: faeces | place: France | collected 2012
GCCTATTTTCAATAAAAAAATAGACTTTTTATAAATATTAACTGTCAAACTCGGGTTATAACACAAATATTTTGTATTACAACAATTTTTTGGCTTAATTTTTATTTAATTCTTCTTCAATAACTAAATTTGAAAATCTATTTAACATTTAATGTATATATCTTTTCATTATTTTTAAATTGTTTTTTCATTATTAAAAATGATATTAAGAAACTACTAGTTGTATAACATATTGTTTGAAGGTATGATACACTGTCATAATACCATAAATTAGCACTTGAAAATAAATTACCAAATCCGACATCACCAGTTGTTTGAGCTAATATCGGTCCTATAACACATTGCATAAATAGTTCTATTCCCAAGATTACTAAAAAACTTATTATTACATTTAAAACAAAATTTTTACTGTATTTAAACATTATAATAGAAACATTTATATAATAAAGAGAAATCATAATTAAATTATATATTAATGACAATACAAATCCAATTGACAAATGAGGTATATAACATAAATATTCATTTTTGCATGTACTCATAAAATCTAAATCAAAATGATATACACAAGACATTAGTATTAGTATTATTATAAAAATAATTGGAATAAATGAGTATATATATGATCCGTAAATTTGTTTATTTAGAACACTCCAATAACTTTCCCTTAAAACCATATCTTTTAACATACCTGTCTTTATTATGCTGTAAAAATGTCTTGTTGAAAAAAATATGATTATGAAAATTATTGAATATGCAAAACTTTTTAATGGATCAGAATATAAAACTCTAAATGCAAAGTTTAATGAATCTGTTTTATCTAATGTATAATTTTCATCACCAACTTCAGGATGAAGTTTTAAAAATTCAGGATTATTTTTCCCTAATTCGATTAAGTGTTCAGCATTTTTTTTGTCTTGATTTGCATTATATATAATTCCATATAATGAAATTGCACATAACAACAATAATAGTATTATTATATTTTTTTTATGATAAGTAATCATTTTTTGATAAATACAATGTTCCGCTAATAGATGTTGTATCTAAAAAATATAATGCTGTTCTTAATTCGATTTTTTTAGTTCCTGGATAAAGTATTGATGCTGCAAGTGTATCTGATGAATTTAATTCAAATACATTTGTTCCTCCACTATATGATAATGTAGTAAAATTATCTGTACTATATCCTAAATTAGAATCATACATTCTAAATTTTTTTACAAATTTCATAAATTACTCCTTCTATTATTTATCATAATTTAATTATACAAATATTTAACATTAAAATCAAGAATAAGCATACTTATAGTAAATAAAAAAAATAGATTAAAAATAAATTTTTAATCTATATTATAAATTATTTAATTTTTCTTTAATAATTTTATTAACTAATCCCATATCAGCTTTACCTTTAAATAGTGGCGCAGCTTTTCCCATGATTTTACCCATATCACTTGGTCCTGTAGGATTAACTTCAGCAAAGATTTCTAAAACTTTTTTAGAAATTTCTTCTTCGCTCATTTGTTCAGGCATATAAACTTCTAAAATTTCTATTTCTTTTTTTACTTGTTCAATTAAGTCTTGTCTTCCACCTTTTTCAAATTCAGTAATTGAATCTTTTCTTGTTTTAATTTGTTTAGATAATATTTGAGTCATTTCAACATCATCAAGTTCATGTTTAACATTAATTTCTTCAAGTTGCATAGCACCTTTAACCATACGTAAAACTGCTAATTTTTCTTTATCTTTTGCTTTCATAGCTTCAATAATATCTTTTAATATTGTTTCGCGCATAATATCTCTCCTTTATTAAATAAAAAAGAGCAAAAAGCTCTTTTTATTAGTTATATCTTCTAGCGTTTCTTTTTGCGTTTCTAATAGCTTCTTTTCTTTCTTTTCTTTTTCTAACGCCTGGTTTCATATATCCTTCTTGTCTTTCACGAACAGCTTTTAGGAGGCCATCTTTAGCATTTCTTTGTTTAACAGTTCTTAAAGCACCGTCAACGTTTCCATTACGTACTATTACTTTTGTCATCTAATATCCCTCCCTTCTCAACTAATAGATATTATACTACAAAATTTTATTGTATACAAGAAAAAAATAACATAAATTAATTAAATAAAGAATGAATACCATAAAAAAACACTTCCAATTGGAAGTGCTTAATTATCTTCTATATAATTTTTTTCTAGTTTGTTCAAATTTTTCAGCAGGATATTTAGTTATTTTATTTTTATCTATTTCAAAATAGTATCCACCAAATTCGTTTCCTAAAACGTCAACATCTTTAAAAATTCCATCTTTTTCAACATAACTGAAAACATGTGTACCTATAAATGTTTTATAATTTCCTGTTTTTACAAGTGCTTTATTTTTGTCACCATATTTTGATTCATAGCTTCCATTTTCTTGTGTTGATAATGTTGGAACTATATCATTAGTATCTACCATTCTTCTTACTGTTGTAACATCATAATTAATATCATCTTGTGCAAGTATTGGTGATGCTAATGATACAACATTAGATACTGTGTAATAATTTTTGATATATGATAAACCACTAAGTTGTTGTGCTACCATACCACCTAAACTAATACCACTAAAATATAATGGAGTATCAGTGTCTTTGATATTATTATATACTGCATAATATGCATCATATAAATATTCATTTGATAAAGACATTCCTGATAAAATATCTTCTTTTATACCTGTTGCTTGTCCATCAGATAAATCTGTTCCTTGTAATAATACTAAATTTACTTTTTTTCTAGTTTTACCATTTGTTAAAATGGCATCTTTAACAATTACTATTGGATCATTTTCATCACTAGTTGCTGATTGACATTCTAATAACCCTATTTGTGCTATAGATTTACAAATATATTTATTCCCTACTTCTTCACATGGAGCTTCAGCATATATAGTTGAAACACGATCTTTAAATTCTTTAACATCTGATATTTCAACATCTTTAAATGCTGCTAATTTTACTTCTAATACTGCTTTCATTCTAGAGAAATAGCTTGTATTATTTACAACTTCTTTTGCAATTTCTGCAAAACTTGGTTCTCTTTTTACTTCTTCATTTTTCTTAGCTTCTTCTGATTCATTTTTAATTGTGCAGCCACATAATAAAATAGAAGCTACTGCTGCAACACTTAATAGTATTTTTTTCTTATTCATGTACATCTTCCTTCCTTTTTAATACTATAATTGGTTCTTTAGTTTCATATTTTTTACATTTAGAACCATCCAATTTATATAGTCTTGAACACGTGTATTTTACATTTGGTGTTTTCAAATCATCTTTAACACATGAAAGACCACTTAACAAATACCCATCTGGACATGTGTATATTCCTAATGCATCTGATGTAATAGTTCCATAACACATACCATTTTTTAATACGGTATCAGTTGGACAATAATAATTTTTTGTTGCATCTAATGTTTCAGCTTTAGTACATTTTTCTGCAACCCTAATATAATTTTCAGGACACGTATATATTTCATCTGCAGGTTTTGATACAGATGAATCAGTTATACAATTTCCTGCACCATCATGTATTCCATTATTACATACATATGTTACGGTAGCACTATATTTTAAGTGACATTTTTTATCTATGACTGAATATGTTCCTGAATCACATTTTTTTAATACTGTACTTTTTGGTTCAGTCGTGATATCACATGTCGTATTATCAAGTACTCCACCATTAGGACATGAGTAACTTTTTGTTGCTTTAGTAATAGTACTATCTTTTTTAACACAATTTTTTCCTTGAAGTATATAATCAGCACTGGAACATGAATATGATATATATGCATCTATACTTGTTGCTGTAATACATTTTGTTCCAGCTAATATATAATTATCAGGACACGAATGTAATAATGGAGCTTGTGCTGATTCTTCTTTATAACATTTATCCCCTTTTAATGTAAATCCATCAGCACATTTATATTCAAAATTTGCATGCATTATACTATCATTAACACAATAACCTTCTTTTAATGAATATCCTTTAGGACAATAATAATTAGCTCGTGCTTTCTCTTCTTTAATTGTTTTAATACATTCTTTGTCTTTTAAGGTATATCCTTTTTCGCACTTATAATATCCTTCTACACATATACCATTATTATTAACAAATCCATCTTTACATGGTTTATTTTTAATTAAATATAATGTATAATTTCCTAACAAAATAATTATTAATAGGATAAATATTATTATTGTTATTTGTTGTTTCAAAGAATATTTTATAGAATAATTTCTTAATATAATTGCAAATTTATTTTTTAATATTGGATTTTTAACATCCATTGTTAAATCTAAAAACGAAAAATTAATTTTCTTCAAATTATTAGATTTTATATTTTTTTCTTGACATTTGATAATATCATATTTTAGTTCTTCTACATTGTTATATCTATTATTTGGATTAAATTGAATACATTTTAGAATTATATTCATTAATTCTTCTTTTACATCTTCAATTATTTGAATATCTTTTCCACTGTTTCTAATTCTTATTGCTTCTTCATAATCATTTTCTGATTGTTGAAATGGAAGTAATCCACCATTCAATAAAGTATACATTACTAATCCTAATGAATAAATATCACATCTTTTATCAAACTGATTAATAAAGCACTCTGGGGCTGTAAAAGCCGGTGTTCCATAGTAAGTATTAGATTTATTGCTAATTACAGAATTAAAATCACCTAATTTAAAATTACCGTCATTATCAATAAATATATTACTAGGCTTAATATCACAATGAATTAAATTATTTTTATGAAATGTTTCTAATGCAGAGCATATATCTAAGCATAATTTAGTTACTTCTTTATATGTAATTGTCTTTGCATGAAAATAATTTTTAATATCTTTTAATTGTTCCATTATAATAAATATATTTTTTGTTTGATCATTAATTTCATAATTATAATATTTAACAATATTTGGTTGTTCATTTATAATATCAATTATTTTTAGTTCATTAAAAACTCTACTTTTTAATGTCTCATTTAGTTTAGAATAATCAATTACTTTTAATACTCTTTTTTCTCCTGAATCGTATGAAATATTATACACTTTAGAGATATCTGTTTCTCCTATTTTATTTGTAATTTTATAATTTTCCATCATGACTTATCCTCCAATTGTTTTTTAAGTATTAAATAACAAATTAGTATCATGATTATACTCATAAATACAATTACTAATGAACCTTTACAAAAATGTATTTTTGTAAATTCAAAAAATGTTTCAGATTCTCTTTGATATCCAGGTATTATATCTTGAATACCTACGATTAAACTATTCATATCATTTGTTGTTCCTAAAAGTTCTAATGTCCATCTACACAAAATAAAATTAGAAATTATTGATATTATTCCTTTTAGTTCAAATAGCATTCCGCAAAATAACATTTGTGGAACAAGTAAAATTGGAATATATGTCATAGCTGTTGATGCATCTTGTGCTAATGATGATACTAATAATCCCATCGTTGATGATGAAAATATTGTAAGAACCATTATAATCCACATTTCAATTGTCCAACTGTACATAACTCCATCTGTTGGAACATCAATCGTCAATTTTAATGTAAATATAAATAATGATGACTGAATTATCGCCAAAATAAACATTACTAAAATTTTTGATAATATATATGCACTTAAACGCAAATCAGCCATATATTCTTTTTTTAATATTATTTTTTCTTTACATATTTCTTGTATACTATTTCCAAGTCCTATGTATATACCTGCAATAGCAATAATAAATAAAATTGATTTTGTCATATCGTAGTATGTAAATAAGTCATTATTTATAACTAACGATAATGCTTCAGCAATTATTGGAGCTTGTAATAATAGTAGTAGTAATTGTATTTTATTATTTATTATTGTTTTAATATATCTTTTAGTTAAAGTTATAAATTGATCAATAAAAGAATTTTTTGTTTTCTTTGTTTTATTCGTTTCTTCATTTTCATTTGTGATTTTTTCAATATTTGATTCTTTTTTATATTTTTTATTCCAAAAATCTGTATCAGCATCAATAAGATTATAAATATCTACAAAATCATCAACACCGAAAAACTCTTTAGCTCCAACTGGTGGTCCATCATAACAAATTTTACCACCATTTCCGAAAAAGACAACTTTATCACAAAGATGAATATTCTGAGTATTATGTGTTACAAGAACTGTTGTTTGTCCCATATCAGACATCTTTCTTAACGTTTTCATTAGACTTCTTTCAGTTCCTGGATCAAGTCCACTTGTCGGTTCATCTAAGAAAAATAATTTTGGATTATCTAGTAATTCTACAGCAATACCTGCCCTTTTTCGTTGACCTCCAGATAATCTTTTAATAAGAACATTTTCCTTTCCAACTAAATCCACTATTTCTAATACATCTTGTATTCTTCTTTCTTTTTCATCTTGATTTGAATAGCTATCCATTCGTAAATTAGCCGAATATCTTAGCATATCAATTAGTGTTAAATCTGTATAGACTATATCATTTTGTGGTACATAAGCTATTACTTTTTTAAGTGAATTATAATTTTTGAACAAATCTTTACCATCAAGTAAAACTGTACCTTTAGTAGGTTTTTTCATACCACTTATAAAAGACATAAATGTTGTTTTTCCTGTCCCGGAACCACCTACAAATGCTACAAATTCACCAGGTTTAATAGTCATATTAATATCGTTTGATATAATTTTTTTCTTACCTCTAACTTTAACAACTTTAGTTATATCTCTAGCATCTATTCTTACTCCTAATTCATGTGTATGGAAAAAAATGTTATTATAAGTATAGATTATTTTATAACTGTCAATATTTATTAAATCATTATTTTTTAACAAAGTAGGTTTTTTAACCTCATTACCATTTAAAAATACACTTTTATTAATACATGGTTCAATTGTATAACTATTTTCTTTATCTTTTTTTGTAAGTCTTACATTCCACTGACTATTTACGTTATAATCTATAATTACATCATTATTTACAACATTACCTATTGTTATTAGATTTTTATTATTTATATGATATCTATTCCATTTATATGGACTTTTACCATATTTAACAATAATTAATATCCCATCATTTAAATGTTCATTTTCATCATCTATTCTTATAAAATCACCATCGGTAATTTCTGCATTTATCGTTTTTTTATTATTTACAATAATACCATTTTTACTTTGATCATCATGGATATAAACTTTTGAACCTTTTATTTCAAAGTATCCATGGTATTTAGACATTATAGGTGATTTTATAATAATATCGTTATATTCTCCACGACCGAATGATATTCTTTCTTTTGTAAAATCATTTAATACATAATTTCTAATACTATCATTAACAATTATTGAAAGAGTTATCAAATCACCTACTACATCACTATAATGCTTTTTTTTTCTTTTTATAATTTCTTTTTTCTTAAAATGAAAATACATATTTATCACACTACTATTCTATCATAATACAATTATATCATATAATTTACGTTTTACATACAAAAAAAAGAACTTGCTAAAAGCAAGCTCCATTTTCGACTATATTTCTTATAAATGTTCCTATATATGTTCCGTAGTGATATATAATTTCTGTTACTAATGATATCACTGGAAGCATTATAACATAAAATATTTTTATAATTTTGCTTAATTATATATAAAAATTATTTTAGTCTATAATAATTTCATTAATAATATATACCAAAAATTTTAAATATTTACAATATAACTTAACTATTATTTTTTTATAATTGATGTTTTCCCACAATCAAATTTATATACTACATCTGCTAATTCTTCAATATCTTCCTTTATATGTGATGCTAAAATTACAATTTTTCCTGATTTAGCCTCACTTTTCAATATATCCCTAACTTTTTTTGCAGTTGAATTCTCGATACCATTAAAAGGTTCATCTAAAATTATTATCTTAGGATTTTCCATTAAAACTTGAGCAATACCAAGTTTTTGCTTCATACCTAAAGAATAATTTTTATATTTTTTATCTTTATCCTCAATAAGATTTAATTTTTTAAGAGTATTTAAAATTTCCTCATCACTTATTCTATTTTGAATAGAAGCTAATAATTTTAAATTGTCAAATCCTGTTGTATCTGGCAAAAAAGAAGGCTTTTCTATAAGTGCTCTAGTTTCAGGTGGAAATATATTTTCTTTATATATATTAATATTATCAAATAAAACCTCTCCAGAGGTTGGGGCATAGAAATTACAGAGTATTTTTAAAAATACACTTTTTCCACTACCGTTTCTTCCTATTAATCCATATATTTTTCCTTCTTCAAATTGTAAATTTACATTGTCTAATACTTTAATGCCATTAAATTCTTTCGATAAATTTTTTACGTCTATTCTCATAATTATAAACTCCTTTCAAAAATTTTTGTTCTTTTTTTCTCTAATAAAAATAATATAAATATTTCAGTAATTACATTACACATAGCTAATATTAAACCAGATAAATTTAGTATTATAGATAGAATGAAAACTAAACAAAACATGATTTCTTTTTTTGAAAATAAAATGTATACTATTATTAACAAATTCGACAATAGTAAATAATACAAAAATTGATAAAGCAATATATATATATTTAAACTGTTACAACCAATAGCACAGAAAATTATAAATATTCTAATACATGTATAAATAAGAATATAAATTATTAATGATAAAGTCTTATATATCAGCCATCTTCTTATATTAATTCTTAAAAATATATTTTCTTTTTCATAATGCACATCTTTTACTATAAGCGAATAAGACATTGAAATGTATATAACAGTGTTAATTATTGAAATTATTATTAATAACCAATTCGAATAATTAAATTTAATGTTATATGAAAAAAAATTTTCATTCATTAAACTTGTAATATTAGAGCCTGTTACTTTTATCATCATAATAAAAGTTAGTAATGGTAAAAAGTAAAATATAATTGATAATTGTAAGAATTTCTTTAACGTATTAAAATCATTTTTTAAAATATATTTCATTTTAATCACCTATATTTTTAATTCTTTTTATTGTAATTATTGTAAATAAATATAATAATAAAATATTACAACAAGCAAAAATACTAAAAAATGAAATTTCTAATGCTATAGATGCATATCGATGATAGACAAAATAATCCCATAAGAAAAAACGAAACTCTCTAAAAGAATTAATATATATATCATCATAAGTAGCTACAAGTAACATGGAAATGATGATAAATGAAATAATTAGTGAAATATTTTTTTTGAAATTTTTGTTAATAAGCAAAAATATTATAGATAAGATTTCAAACAATATAATTTTTTTTATAAAAACATAACAAGCATAAATTAAATTAGAAATTCCAAGTTTTCCATTATTAATAATTAAAGGTGCATTAGCATAAAAATTTAATCCAGTAAATAGTAGCATATAACTAATAAGTACAATAATTAAATTTAAGATGAGAGTAATTTTTATTAACTCAAAAATATACATTTTTTTATTAGTATACCGTATTATAATATTAGTATATGTTTCAAATATTTTTAATGTATTTAATGTTGTAAATAAGATAATTATTGCTAGAAAAGTATTATATACAAATAAGTTATTAATATTAATAAAAGCTGTAATATATTCTAAGTTAGCAGCATATTTTCCTACAATAAAAAAATTTAATATTATTAAAAGAAGTAATGAGGTCATAAATTTATTAGAAGATACAACTGTTTTTATAAAATTTATTTTAAATCTATTGTTCATTAGCTATTAATACCCCCTCTTTATTCCTGTATGATAAATAAAAACATATGCAAGAAATAATAGTAATAATTGCTTGATATAAAGTAAACAAGACAAAATTATTTATATCCGGATATCCCCATAAAGTTGTAAAAGAAAAATAATTATGTAATTCAGGTTTTTTTAACAAACCATTCATTATAAAATAACCAAAAAATGTTTCAGATATAGCCCATAATCCTAAATAAGAAATATATGCAGTCAAAACCGAAAAAATATAACCTCTACTTTTTTTTGTAGCAATATATCCAATATTTATAATAAAAATGCCATGTAATAAAAAATTAGTTAAATATATAATTATTGAAATTACAATATTATCAAAAAATATAGGATTGACCCATGGATTAAAATTTAATAAGGAATTCTTATAATCAAAGTTACCAGTTAGTATATATGCAGCAACTGCAATTATTAAAAACATAAACGGTATTATAAATAATTTTTTTAATGAGTCAATCCATTCTTTTATAACAAAACTTTTATATTTTTGTCTTAAAAGTTCATTTTTAATAAACCCACTTTTTAATTTTTCATTAATTTTGGATATTGAACACATAATAATTAAAAATGGTAATAAAATTTGCATAATAGTAAATCTATCATCAAATAATATGTCGAAAAAAGTAAAAAAGGTATCAGATCTTTTTGGACCACCCCATTTTTTTATTTCATTACAATAATTAATTATTGTAGTATCATTATCAGATATTGTATTACATTTATTTATCTTATAATTATATGCTTTGATATTCATATTAAATTCGCGCACGTTGTTAAATATAGCGCTTAAAGAAAATCCAACAATAACCATTATTACTAGCATTAACACAGCGTTATTTCTATTATATTTCATTAAAATACCTCCAAAATAGTAAAAGAAAAATATATTATTTTATTTATACAGGCCAGTCGTATTTCCAAATACCCCAGTAACTCTCATTTAATATATTGGTATTAGTACATTTAATATGTAATTTATACTCATTTAAATCTATATTTTCTGAACCCCATGTTTGTGATCCTCCATTAATTAAATTAATATATGATGAATATCAACTTGACCAAGCATTGCTTGAGTTCTCGCTTTCATTGAAGTTGATATCGAAGTAGTCTCTATTATTTGTTGTGTTTGATTATACTTTCTATATTGTGTAGATTTGTATGAACCACCAATTGCAGGAATAGTTATATTATTAAATCCAACATAATTATCTGCTTTTGCAGATGAAATTGCAAAAACAATACTTATTATAAATACTATAGAAATTATTTTAATTAGTTTCATATTATTACTTCCTATTATATTTTCCTTATTACCTGAAAATGTTCTATTCTTCATCTTAATTTTATCATAAATATATATAAATGTATATCTATTTACAAAATAAGAATAATAAATGTAATCAAGTTTTATTACAGTTAGTAGTTTGTGTATGTAATGAAAAAAACACATATTTTTACCTTCAATATAAGCTTATTCACTTACATTTTATTATAGGTAATTTTATGTGTCTTTTTTTATCATTTCGGACGCTTAATTTCTATAATTAGATTTTCTAAAAACAAGCTCCATTTTCTACTATATTTCTTATAAATGTTCCTACATATGTTCCGTAGTGATATATAATTTCTGTTACTAATGATATCACTGGAAGCATAATGACAGTACCTGCAACAATAATAATATCTTTATAGTTCTCTTTAAGTATTGATTTTATATTGGACATATAGATCCATTACCAAGTCTTCTTAAACTAGAACCAAGTGCACGACCTAAGTCTAGGAATGTATTCACTCCTCTTACAACACCTGCTATTACAGAACCAGATACTGCTGCTCCGCCATTGATATTTTTTAATTCTTTGTTTGTTAATTTCATATATACCTCCTTAATTACATGGAAGCGGTCTCATATAACCATCAATCACACCTATTAAAAATACTACTCCTGCAATAATTATTAATATAGTGC
>SAMEA3663006__coassemble_727_pt1 | contig 11691 bp, 10 predicted proteins | sample SAMEA3663006__metabat2_low_PE_028 | metagenome-assembled genome bin SAMEA3663006 (sample SAMEA3663006) | pig gut metagenome | biome: pig gut; feature: pig-associated habitat; material: faeces | place: France | collected 2012
GTATTGGCTTATAATTAATAATATATAGAAATACTAAGCTTACTATATATTAAGTAAAATATGAGTAAATAAATATAAAAATAAATTATATTTTAATAATTTCTGTTTTGACATTTATTTCATGGTTATTACATTATAAAGCAATAAATATCGGAAATATAAATATTGTTGTATCACTTGAAAAGATTAATATATTTTTAACTCTTATATTAAGTAATTTAATATTAAAAGAGAAAATTAACAAAAGAGTTATTTTTGGTTTTGTTTTCTTTTTAATAGGAATATATTTACAAATGATTAAATAAATTGTAAAATAAATTTGAATGGAGTGATTATGATGTATAAAAAAATACAATCAACAGCAATAACATATATACATCCTAATCACATCTGCTAACTAAAAAATTTTTAACTAGCAGGTGTGATGTTTTTGTCGTACCTGCACTCATAACCATATGGGTGTATATCTCATATGGTTTTTTGTGCCTTATTATAAAGGAGTTAGATATTATGATAGAAATTAATATAAATAAATTAGAAAAAAATTATGGATTTAATAAATTACTTAAAAACTTTAACTTAGAAGTTAAAACAAATGAAATAGTAGCTTTAGTAGGTAGTAATGGATGCGGAAAATCAACTATATTAAATATTATAAGTGGTATTGAAACACCTACTAGTGGTACTGTTGCAATAAGAAAAGAAGCTAAAATAGGATATTTAAAACAAGAATTAGAAAGTTATGATAGTACTGTTAATGACTTATTATATAAACAATTTGATAAAGTATATGAATTAGAAAAAAAACTAAAAAAACTAGAAAAGAATTTAGAAGATGAAAAGATACTATTTAAATATATAAAATTACAAGAAGAATATATGAGATTATCAGGATATGAAATAGATGAAAAAATAGGGAAGATTATTAAAAAGTTTAATATCGAACATCTTCTTGATAAAAACTATAATTTATTAAGTGGGGGGCAAAAAAAGATTGTTGAGCTTGCTTTAATAATGCTTAAAGAACCAACTATACTTTTATTAGATGAACCTACAAATCATTTGGATATAAATCAAGTAGAATGGTTAGAAGATTATTTAAAAAATTATAATGGTACTGTATTACTTATATCTCATGATAGGTATTTTTTAGATAATGTTGCAACTAAGATTGTACTAATTGAAAAAGGATCTGAAGAAATATTTATTGGAAATTATTCTAACTATATTATAGAAAATGAAAACAGAATTATGAATGAATTTAAACAATATAAAGATCAACAAAAACAAATTGCTAAAATGAAGGAATCAATAAAAAAATTAAGAGAATATGGTAGATTAGGAGATAATGAAATATTCTTTAAACGTGCTAATTCAATTGAAAAACGTTTAGAAAAAATGGAAAAATTTGATAAACCAGTAGTAAATAAATCTATTCCATTAAATGTTAATAATGATTTAAAGAGTTCTAATGAAGTAATAAAAATTGAAAATTTAACAATTCCTAATTTATATGATAATATAAATATCCTAATAAGAAGAAGAGAACATGTATGTTTAATGGGTGAAAATGGAAGTGGTAAAACAACATTAATTAATTATATTTTAAATAATAATTGTATGGGACCTAATGTTAAATATGGTTATATTGAGCAAGTTATTAATTTTCAAGATGAAAACAAAACTGTTTTAGAAGAAACTAGAAAATATTATAATGGAGACGAATCACATTTACGAAGTGCATTATGTAAATTCTTATTTTATGGTGAAAATGTATTTAAAAAAATTAAATCATTATCTGGTGGCGAAAAAGTTAGATTAAAATTATTTTGTTTAATGCAAAGTGAATGTAATTTACTTATATTTGATGAACCAACTAATCATATAGATACTTATACGCGTGAAGTTTTAGAAGAAGCACTTAAAAATTATAATGGAACACTTTTATTTATTTCGCATGATAGGTATTTTATTAATAAAGTAGCTGAGAAAATACTTTATATTAAAAATAAAAAAATTATTGAAAGCATTGGAAATTTTGATGATTTAAAAAATAATATATAAAATAGTTGAAAATTATTATATAATATATATAATAGTGTTGAAAGGAAGAAATATATGAAATTATTAATAATGCCTAAAAGTATTGATCAAATAGAATCATTAATTGAAGATATTGATGGAGTTATTGTAGGCATAAAAGATTTAAGTATTAATCAACCTGCTTATTTTACATTAGATGAGATTAAAAAAATTAATGAAATTATTAAAAATAATGGAAAAGAAATATTTGTTTCATTAAATAAAAATATGTTTAATAAAGATTTAGAAATTTTAGAATATACTTTATTACAATTAGATAATTTAAAATTAAATGGTATTCTATATTATGATATAGCAATAGTTAATTTTAAAAAGAATTTAAAATTAGTAACTCCACTTGTATGGAATCAAGAACATTTGACGACAAATTATTTAACAAGTAATTTTTGGTATGAATATGGTGCTAAATATACAATGTTATCATCAGAGATTACAATAGATGAAATTAATGAAATTGCATTAAATGCTAATGCAAAAACAATGGTTCCTATATTTGGATACTTACCAATGTTCGTATCACGTAGACACTTAGTAAAAAATTATTTGGATACGTTTAAAATTAAAGATGATTCAAATATTAATTACATTGAAAAAGAGAATAAAACATATGCTATAATTGATTCTAATGACGGAACTATAGCTTATTCGAATAAATGTTTGAATGGTATTAATGAAACATTAAAACTTAATGTAGATTATATAGTACTAAATTCATTTAATATAAATAATGCAACATTTAAAAGAGTTGTTAGTATGTATAATATTGTAAACGAATCTAATGTACAAGAATTTAAAGAGGAAATAGACAAAATGTTAGATACTGATACTGGCTTTTTATATAAAGAAACAGTTTACGAGGTGAAGAAATAATGGAAAAAGAAGAAATGTTAAAAGAAATAGAAAGATTAGAAAAAGAAAAAGAAAAGAATAATGGATATCTTGAAAAATTTGATGCTTTTAAATTAAAAGTATATAAAGATATAGTTTATGGTAAAAAAACAAATGAAAATCTTAAAAGAATAGTAATGGTACCACAAAAACCTATTTTTGTACCACAAAAAAGAGAGTATAATACTGTTGAAATAGAATCTGTTGAATATAATATATTTGGTCATGTTAAAAAAATAACTTATAGAAGAGGTAAATAATATGAAAAAACCAGAACTTTTAGCACCTGCTGGTGATTTAGAAAGATTAAAAATTGCTTTATTATATGGTGCTGATGCAGTATATATTGGGGGTCCAATGTTAGGCTTACGTGCAAATGCAATTAATTTCACATTAGATGAAATTAAAGAAGGTTGTGATTTTGCACATAAACTTGGTAAAAAAGTTCATGTTACAGTTAATATTGTTTTACATAATAAAGAAATTAAATATATAAAAGATTATTTAATAAACTTAGAAAAAGCTGGAGTAGATGCTGTAATCATATCAGATCCAGCAATTTTAAAAATTGCAAAAGAAAATACTAATTTAGAATTACATTTGTCAACACAAGCTTCAACATTAAATATTGAAGCTGTTAAATTCTTTAAAGATTTTGGTGTTAAACGTGTAGTATTAGGAAGAGAAACAAGTAAAAAAGATATTAAACAAATCATTGATAATGTAGATGTTGATATAGAAATGTTTATACATGGTGCTATGTGTTCTTCTTATTCTGGTCGTTGTGTTTTATCTAATTTTTTTACTGCAAGAGATGCTAATCGTGGTGGTTGTGCTCAAATTTGTAGATGGGATTTTAATCTTTTAGATGAAGATAAGAATCCTTTAAAAGGTGAAAAAGAGTTTACTTTTTGTACTAAAGACTTATCAAATCTAGTTAATTTACCTGAAATTTGTGATATGGGTGTATCTAGTTTAAAAATTGAAGGAAGAATGCGTTCTGTATATTATATTGCAACTGTAGTTGGTATTTATAGAAAAGCTATTGATGAATACTGTAATAATCCATCAAAATATGAATATAATTTAGAGTATGAAAAAGTTTTAAGAAATTGTGCTAATAGGGATTCAATTACTCAATTCTTTAATGGTAATTTTGGAAAAGAATCACAATATTATAATGGTCGTCAAGAGGTTTCTAATCAAGATTTTTTAGGTTTAGTTCTTGATTATAAAGATGGAATAGTTACTCTTGAACAACGAAATTATTTTAAAGTTGGAGATGTTGTAGAATTTTTTGGACCTAATACAAAAACTTTTGAATACAAAATAGAAGAAGTTTTTAATGATATGAATGAATCAATTGATATTGTTAGACATCCTAAACAAATTGTTACTATGAAAGTTTCTCAACCATTAGAAAAATTTGATATGATGCGTATAAAAAAAGATTGACAAATAAGTTTACTAGTAGTAAAATGATATGCTAGTTAGTAATACTAACTATTAATTAATTAATAACAAGAGGTGAAATATATGGCAAAAGAAGATTTAGAATTAACAATCGAAGGTAAGGAAAAATTAGAAGCAGAATTAGATGAATTAAAAAATGTTAAACGTCCAGAAAATGTTATAGCATTAAAAGAAGCAAGAGCACTTGGAGATTTATCTGAAAATGCTGAATATGATGCTGCTAGAAATGAACAAGCAGTTATAGAAGCAAGAATTAAAGAATTAGAAACAATTTTAGAAAATGCTACTGTTGTTGATTCATCATCAATTACAGGTAAAGAAGTTTCAATTGGAACTTGTGTTACTGTTCAATTTGTTGAAGACGATGAAGAAGAAGTTTATACATTAGTTGGTACTAAAGAAGCTGATGTTTTCGAAAATAAAATTTCTACTAAATCACCTATAGCTGTAGCTATTATGGGTAAAAAAGTAGGAGATAAAGCAACAGTTAAATGTGATGCCGGAGATTATGACGTTATAATAAAAGATATTAAAATAGCACAATAATTTGTGCTATTTTACTTGCTAAATAACTTTTTTTATTATATACTAGATATGTTTTAAAGGAGAGAAATTTATGGCTAAAAAAAATGAAAAAGAAATAACTATAAAAATTGAAGGAAAAGAATGGAAAGACGCATTAGATAAAGCATTTGTTAAAGCTAACAAAAAAGCTAAAATCGATGGTTTCCGTCCTGGTAAAGCTCCAAAAGAAATGTTTATTAAAAAATATGGTATTGAATCATTATACATGGAAGCTGGAGATTTAGTATTAGAAAGTGCTTATGCTAAAATAATTGAAGAAAATAAAGATCTTGAATTAGTAGCACAACCTGATATTCAACTAAAATCAGTTGATGAAGATCATATTGAATTTGCAGTAGTATTAACTACAAAACCAGAAGTAAAATTAGGAGATTACAAAGATCTTAAAGTTAAAAAAGGTTCTGTAAAAGTTACTGAAGCTGAAATTGATAGTACAATTGCAGAAATGCAAAAAAGATATGCTGAAAATGTTATCAAAGAAGAAGGTAAAGTTGAAGAAGGAGATATCGCTGTAATCGATTTTGAAGGTTTCAAAGATGGTGTAGCATTTGATGGTGGTAAAGGTGAAAATTATAGTTTAACTATTGGTTCACATACATTTATTCCAGGATTTGAAGAACAAGTTGTTGGAATGGAAATTGGTGAAGTTAAAGATATTAATGTTACTTTCCCAGAAGATTATCATGCTGAAGAATTAAAAGGTGCTCCTGTAGTATTCAAAGTTAAAGTTAATGAAATTAAAACTATTGAATTACCTGAATTAGATAAAGATTTCTTTGCTGACTTAGGAATGGATGATGTTTCTACAGTTGAAGAATTAAGAAAACAAGTTAAAGAAACTATTAAAGTAAGAAAAGAAACTGATGCTGAAAATAAATACATCGATGATGTATTAGAAGCAGCAAGTAAAACTTGTGAAGTTGATGTACCAGAAGTTATGGTTAATGAAGAAGCTCATAGAATGGTTCATCAATATGAAGAACATTTACAAATGCAAGGATTAACATTAGAACAATTCTTTAAATATACAAAATCTAATGAACAAGCATTAATGGATCAAATGCATGATGAAGCATATAAAAGAGTATTATATAGATTAATGTTAGAAGCAATTGTTAAAGCTGAAAAATTAGAAGTATCTGAAAGTGATGCTGAAGAAGAAGCTAAAAAATTAGCAGATAAATATCAAATGGATGTTGAAGAATTTAAAAAAGCATTTGGTGGATTAGATATGATTAAATATGATTTATCTATGAGAGCTGCGATTGATGTTTTAAAAGGTAATAAATAATTACCTTTTTTTTGGAGGTTTTATGAAAATAGGTATTATTGGTGCTATGGATGTTGAAATTGAAAGATTTAATGATTTATTTAATTTAACGGAAGTAGAAAAAGATATATATGAAGGTAATAATGTTGTAGTAGCTTTATCTGGTATTGGAAAAGTTAATAGTGCGGCTATTACACAACATTTAATTGATAAATATAATGTTAAATATATTATTAATACTGGATGTGCTGGTTCATTAACTGATAGTGTTAAGGTATTTGATGTAGTTTTAGCATCTAGTGTTATATATCATGATTTTAATCCAGAGAGAATTATGAATATTTCTATGCCTAATAATGGCAAAGTAGAAGCTGATAAAAAATTAATAGAACTTGCAAAAGATACAATTAAAAATCATAATGTTTTAGTTGGGAAAATTGCAAGTGGTGATTGTTTTGTTACAAGTAGTGAACAAAGAGATGATATATATAATCGTACTCATGCTCTTGCTGTTGATATGGAATCAGCATCAATTGGTCATATAGCATGTAAAAATAATATTCCATTTTTAATTGTTAGAACTATTTCAGATTTTGCTGATGGTGCTGTTGATTTTGAAAAAGAAGCTGGAAATATATCAAGTAATTTAGTTAAAAATATAGTGGAAAAGATAGAAAATTAATTCTATCTTTTTTTAATATTAAAATATAAAGACAATTTATATTTTTTTTGATATAATATTTTTATAGAATAGAGGGGTATTATATGAAATGTAAAAATTGTGGTTCTGATTTCGTACCTGGGGTATTAAGATGTCCAACATGTAATGTTCCATACGCGGAAAGTGATGCTTTAGAAATTCCAGATATTCCAAAAGAAGATTTAACATTGCCTGTTTTACCAGAAGGAGAAATTGGTGATGTAAAGATAGAAGATGATAATGTTATTTCTCAACCTAAATCTACAGAAGTAACTTCAACAATGATTGAAATTGTTCCTATAGCAGCACCTAAAACTGAACAAGGATATAAAGATGAATTGTTACCTTTAGAAAAAGTTGTAGTTGATGATAATCCTTTATCACATGCTAAACAAATGCTTCCTCCAAAGGAAGATAGGGGTAGTAATGTACTATTTATTTTCTTTGGTATTTTATTGCTTTTAGGTGGTGCTGGATTCTTTATATATATAAATTATATTGATAAAGATTTTATAGATAATTTAATTAATGAAATGAATCAACAATCTCAAGTTGTCGTACCAACTCAAGAAGAAATACCAACTAAGGAAGAAACAATAGTTGTTAAGGAAAGTGTTTCTAAAGAAGAGTTAGAAAAATATATTAAAGATAATGCTACAAAAAAAGAAGTAGAAGAATTAATGAATTTAAAACTAAAATTAGTTAGTTCTATTACAAATTTAGAAGAATATGATAAAGTAGAAATGATACTTTATAAAGAAGAAAAAACATCAAATGATGTATTATCTTCTCCTGAGAAAAAAATTAAGGCTATTACTGATACATTTGTAGATACTGATACATTTAAAGTAGAAGTTGTTGAGAGTAAAAATACATTATTAGTAATAATTACTAAAAACATAAGTTTAAATGAAGAAGTAAATAATAATGAACAAGAAAGTACAAATAATAATTAATAAAAAGGGTGTAAAATGAATTGTAAACATTGTGGGAAAGAGATAAAAGAAGAATATAAATTTTGTGCTGAGTGTGGTATGCCAACTAAGAATAAATCCAATATTATTTATATTATAGGAGTAATATTAGTTGTTATTTCTTGTGGGTATTTTATATATAATGCATTTTTCTATAATAAAAGTCCAGTATTAAAAGATAATAATCAGTCTATAGTAGCTGATAATAAAGAAGAAAATGAAACTACAGATGAAACTGAAGAAATAATATCTGAAAATAAAGAAGAAGAAAAAAAACCAAAAGGAACGGTGATTACATATAATGGACATCAAGTTACAATTCCTGAAGGATATACTCATAAAATTGTAAACGAAATGTTAACAATTAATTCACCTGATTCAGAGTGGTATGCTGCTTTTGCAATAAGAAATGCTAAGTTTTCACAATTAAAAGAAAAAAGACAAGATGCTAAACAATATTTTACTGATTCAGGATTTAGTGTTGGAAATGTTAGTGTTCAAAATCGTGGTAATAGAGAATGGTTATTTCTAGAATTAAGTAATAATATGGGTAGTTGTTTAGCAGCTTATACAGCACTTAATAGTTTTGAAACTGTTGCTGTTGTTGCTGAGCACTCTAATGGTGGGGTTAATTATGAAGTATTTGATGATATAAGTAATCTAGTTAAAAATATTAGATAGATTAATTTCTATCTTTTTTTGTGTGAATTTGACAATAATATATTTTAATATATAATAATTATTCCAAGGGGGTAATCAAAGTGAAAAGATTATTAGAAGAATATAAAGGGAATAAAGAAGTATTAGAAGAAATAGAAAATATAAAAGGACATAATATAGACCATAGAAATTTCCAACCTGGATATTATAAAAAAGAATTTATTAATGCTTATGGTTTTGAAGCTGTAGATAAAGCTAGATGTAATTATCAAAAAAAATTATTAAAATACGGTATAGAAAATAATAAAATAGAAGAAGTTAAATTATGTTTATTATATGATTTTAATGATAAGCTTATTAATGATTTAGAACTTAATGAATTAAAAAAAATATGTGAATTAAAAGAATTTAAGAATATTTTTAGAAATTATATTAGAGAAATTGATTTAGTTAAAAAAGTTTTAAATAATGAAAAATATATTAATAATTTGAAGAAACTTGCGACTAAATTTGAACTTAATCATATACCTGATATGGTAACTGATGAATATTTTATGGATAATATAGATTTATCATATATTACAAAATTAATTCCTATTGGTACATTTAATGAAATTTATAAAAATTGTAAGTATCTTAGATGTAATGATAAAGATATTTATAATAATTATATATTTAACAAAGATAAATATTCATTTCCATTAGATGAAAAAACATTTTATGATAAAAGATTACATGAGTTTAAATTAAGATGTAATTATATGAATATTTATGATTTAAGAGATGCAGTATGTGAAGCATTTTTTAACAGAAGATATGATAGAACTGTAGAATTATTAAAAGATTCTAAGGATTTTATAGATGTAAGTAAATATGAATTTATAATTGATTGTGATAAAAATATATTAAAAGAAAATTTGGAAAATTTAAAATATGAAAATAATATTGCAGATAAAATTTTGTCTCAAACAAAAGTATTAGCTAAAAAAGATATTTGTAAGAATCTTTATGTAAGAAAAGATTCTGATATTGTTAAATTGAAAGGTGAAGATTTTTCATGTTTAGTTCATAAAATTAAAGGTTTTGGAGATACTCGTATAGCAACAGAATTATATAGAGATCCAAGTACATGGACAAAATATAAAGATAATGAATCATATATTTCTACTAGTGCTATTAATAATAATTTTTCAGGAATAGTTGACGGTGATGGATATATATTGGGTTTTGATAATATTAATTATAATGATATATTAGCTATGGGGCCTAAAGATATATTGACTGATAAATTTATGGCAAATAATGATTATGATAATTTATTAACAAGATATTCTAGTTTGGATACTTTAATAAATAATACTGATACAATGTATAATGAAGTTGTTTTAAAAAGATATAATGAATCTACATCAATAATGCCAGATTTTGTATTTAATAAGGATAAAATAACATCTAAAGATAAAGAAGTTAGTAAATATTTTAATATTCCAATTATAGAAATGGAAACAAAGTATTATGCTGATATATTAATGTCTAAATTTAAATATTGTATTAGTATGAAAGAATACAAAAATGCTAAAAGAATGCTTCTTGCTGTAATTAATAGTTTTTATGAATCAAATTATGTAATTGAAACATATTTTAATAATTTAGAAATTGATATTTTAAATATTACAAAAGATTATAATAATTTAAATCAACATGAATTAAAAGAACTTCTAGAACTTGTTAGATGTTATAACGAAGTGGCTAAAATATTAAAGGAATATAGATATATAAGTACAAAATTAAATACAAGGGATGTTGAAATAAATATAAATAAATTAATTAAGTTTTAGGAGGTATTATTATGAAAGATGCTAAAATTGAAATTCTAAAACATTTAGGATTTAACCCTATCTTTTATTCTTCTGAAATAAATAATAACAAAATAGATTTAGATGTCTTTGAAAATATGTTTATTTTAAGACAAGATAAAGGAATAAATATGATTTTTAATTCAGTTATGAATTATAGTGATGAAATATTAAATGGTATGATTAATATCTCAACTAATATAGAAGCACGTAATGCATTTAAAAAATTATGTGGTCTTCTTAAAAGTAATAATAGTTATGATACTGATGGAGAAGAAATTTTTGAATTATTTTCTAATATTAGGTTTGCTAAATATATAAATTTAATTGATAAATTTGAAAAAAGGGTTAATATATATAATTTAAAAAGAAATTTTAATATAGATACTAGAATACCTAATTTTTATGAAAATCCTACAATATTTAAAAAATATATGAGTGATCCAGAAAAATCATTTTATAAAATGGATGATATAAATAAATATTATGATGTTCGTGATGATCATTTTATTAAATTAATTAATAATAATGATGAACAAATAAAAGAAAAAATTATTGGTTCATATTTTGGTTTAAGTATAGAAGAATATAATGAATTAATTAAAAAAGTAATAAATACTAATATTATAAAAGATAAGAAAAAATTTGAATATATAATATCATTTAATAATGGTAACTTAATTAAATATATTAAAAATATTCATGAATTTGAAAATTATTTTAAATGTTTAGAGAATTCAATTGTCGAATATTCAAAATGTGATTTAAGTAAAAATATAATAATACCAAAAACTGACAAACAAATAAAAGAGTTTACTAATGAAGATTTTAATATGTTAGTACATAAAATAGCAGGTATGATAAATGATAATGAATTTTTAAAGAAAAATATTAAAGAATGGGATAAACATTATGATGAATCAGGAACAATATCATGTAGTTTAATTAGTGATTCATATATAGCAACTGTAAATGGTGATCATTTAATTTTAGGGTTTAGTAATATATTACCTAGTGATATTATAGCTATGAATACACATGATATGCATTTTGAAAAGCAAGATATAAATAATAAATCAGTATCTAATTTCATGCCTACAAATATGCTTCTTGAAAATAGTTCATTTTATAATGAAGTTGTTTTAAAAAGATATAGAGATAAAAATGCTATAATGCCTGATT
>SAMEA3663006__coassemble_741_pt1 | contig 11607 bp, 7 predicted proteins | sample SAMEA3663006__metabat2_low_PE_028 | metagenome-assembled genome bin SAMEA3663006 (sample SAMEA3663006) | pig gut metagenome | biome: pig gut; feature: pig-associated habitat; material: faeces | place: France | collected 2012
TTAAAAATTTTAAAATTTTATTTATTTCCTATATGGTTTCCATTATTTATAATATTTTTTATTTTATTACTTATATTATCAACATTTATAACAACTAAAATATATTTAATATCATTGTCTTCTATATGTTTATTAATAAATATTATATTAAAAATAATAGCTAAATTTAAAAATAGTTTTAATTTTGATATAAGAATAGTATTTATTATAAATAGAATATTATTTATAGTCTTTTTATTATTAGGTGTTTATAGTGTATCAAAGTTGCCTCTTGAAAGAGAATGCTTAACGGTAAAAAAATATAATGAAATTGATATAATTAAAAAAATTCCTAATATGAGCGTTAATGATAATTACGATGATTATGAATTTATCGTTGATGAAAATTATGATGATTATGAAATAAGAATAAAAGCTAAATTACCTAGTTCATTAGGTATTACAAATAATAATATTATAGTAGATGATAATTTAAATGTTGATGCTGATAAGAATATGCTTTTAAGTTTGTTATATTCTTATTACATTATGTTAAGAGATACATTAAATGATGGTAAAATTCCATATACTTTAAAATATAGTAATGAAAAACCAACTATAATTGCTAATAGTAATACTATTAAAATAATAAAGGGATGAAATTAGTCCTTTTTTCTTTACAATTAATTGAAAAAAATATATAATATGTGATAAAATTGTTTTGGTGATATAAGATGAATGAACTTAACATGACTTATGAAGCTATAGCTTCTAATGAAAATTTAAGTGACCCATTAAAAGAACAATTTATGGGTTTAACACAAGTCTTTCATCAAACGTTTGAAAATGTAAATTTAGATAACTATAATGAAAGAATAAAGAGTTTAAGAATAAAAAGAGGAAGTAAATTATTTATTAAAACTGATTCCGAATATAGTCCTCGTGAAAATATTTTATATTTAAACGAAGACAAATTAATGGAAACAGATGCATGTCATTCTATGATGATGCGTACTCTAGAAATGGTTACTGCTAAAGATAATTATTATGGAATTAATGATAATGGAAAGTTAGAAGGTATTAATGCTGGTTTAACTGAAATTATTGCTAATAATTTAGTTGGTAATGAAGGTGCTGAGAAACACTGTGATGAAATGGTACTAACAAATTTAATTACTGAAGTTGCAGGTTTTAATAATGCTTTAAATGCTTATTTTAATAATAATTCAGCATATTTTACAAAACCATTTATTAGAAATTGTAATGACCCTGAAAAAGCTATGTTATTATTAGATGAAATTCAATATAACTATGAAATGAAAGAAAGACTAGGATATAGTAATCTTGGAAAACTACAAAAAAGAATAGTTGAAATAGGATTATCTGAAAATAATATTGAATATTTTAAAAATAATGTAGTTACTAACCCTGAAATGTTATCAAATAATATTAAATATGATAATCTATCGGAAGTTAATTCATATTTACAAGTAGATTATGATATTAAAAAAGTAGCATAAAATTATTGAGGTGAGAAGAATGGATAAAAATATTGAATTAGCAAATTTAATTTTTCCAAATATAACAAAAACTGTAGAAGATTATGAAAAAATGTATCCTGAAAGAAATTTACCTGAAGGAGCTAAGGTTACTCGTTATGCTCCATCACCAACAGGATTTATCCATATTGGTGCTTTATTATCTTCATTTACTGGAGATATGATTGCTCGACAATCAAATGGTGTTTTCTATTTACGTATTGAAGATACAGATACAGAAAGAACTATTGAAAATGGTATAAATGTTATTATTGAAGGATTAAAAGAATTTGGTGTTGATTTTGATGAAGGACCTCTTAGTGATGGTACTTTTAAGGGAAACTATGGACCTTATGTTCAAAGTCAAAGAAAAGAAATATATCATGCATTTATTAAGCATTTAATTATAGAAGGTAAAGCTTACCCATGTTTCTGTACTAAAGAAGAAAATGATGCAATTAGAGAACATCAAACAGCTGGTAAAAAAAGAATAGGATACTATGGTAAATATGCTAAATGTAGAAATATCCCTACAAGTGAAGCTATTGAAAGAATTAAAAATGGTGATAAATATATTATTCGTTTAAAATCGCCTGGATGTTTTGATAGAAGAATTGTTATTGATGATTTAATTAAAGGTAGAATTGAAATGCCTGAAAATGATATTGACATTCCAATCATGAAGGGTGATGGACTACCTACATATCATTTTGCACATTTAGTTGATGATCATTTAATGCGTACAACTCATATAACTCGTGGAGATGAATGGATTCCAAGTTTACCAATTCATATTCAATTATTCCAAATGTTTGGATTTAAAGCTCCTAAATATGCACATCTTTCTCCAATATCTAAAAACGATAATGGGACTGTAAGAAAAATATCTAAGAGAAAAGATCCAGAAGCTGCAATGAGTTATTATCACAAAGAAGGTATTCCTTCCTATGCTGTTATGCTTTATTTAGCAACTTTAATGAATTCAAATTTTGAAGAATGGTATAATCAAAATAAAGATAAAAAATATACTGATTTTAAATTTGATTTCAAAAAAATGAGTAAATCTTGTCCGTTATTTGATGGTGAAAAATTAAATAATATTAGTAAAACATATTTTAGTTTATTAAAAGCTAGTGATATATATAATGATGCATGTGAATATTTTAATAAATACGATAAGGAATTTTACGATATCTTTACAAAAGATAAAGATTATTCAATTAATCTTTTGAATATTGAAAGAGAAGTAAAAAAACCTAGAAAAGATATTGCAAGTTATAAAGATATTAAAAAAGAGTTTAATTATATGTATGATGAGTTATTTGATTCAATTGAATCTTATGAATGGCAAAATATTACTGATATTAATGATATAAAAGAAATTTTAAATACATATATTTCAATGTATGATATAAATGATGATAAAAATGAATGGTTTAATAAGTGTAAAGAATTATGTGATAAATTAGGATATGCTAGTGATATGAAAGAATATAAAGCTAATCCAGAGAAATATAAAGGTAATGTTGCTGATGTTACTACAGTAATTCGTGTTGCACTTACAAAAAAAGCTCAAACACCGGACTTATATGAATTATTAAAATTAATAGGTGTTGATGGAATTAAATCTAGATTTGAAAAAGTTGCATAAATTGCAACTTTTTTTTTAAAAATATGATATAATTAAAAAAGGATAGAGAGGTGTAATTTTAAATGAAGAAAAAATTAATTATATGTTTAATTCTTTTGACTTTTTTTACGGCCTGTGGTAAGAAAAATGAGAATGAAAACAATGATTCAGTAATAAACGATAATAATATAAGTCAAAATATTACTGATCATAGTGAAGATAATAATTCTTCTGATGATAAAGATACAACAAATGATAATACAAATAAGCCTTCTACTGGTGGTAATACTACTAAACCTTCTACTGGAGGTAGTACAAATAAGCCTTCTACCGGAGGAACTACTGGAGGTAGCACAAATAAACCTTCTACCGGAGGTAGTACAGGAGGAACTACTGGAGGTAGTACCAATAAACCATCAACTGGTGGTAGCACTACCAAACCTTCTACTGGAGGTAGTACCAATAAACCTTCTACTGGAGGTAGTACTGGTGGATCAACTGATAAACCATCAACTGGTGGTAGTACTGGTGGATCAACTGATAAACCATCAACTGGTGGTAGTACTGGTGGATCAACTGATAAACCATCAACTGGTGGTAGTACTGGAGGATCAACAAATAAGCCTACTACTCCAACTGGTAAATTAAAAATAAAATATGTAGATGAAAATAATAATAGTATTAAAACTGAAGTTACAGATAATACTGTAAAAGTAAATCAAACTTATAGTTATGATGCTCCTAATATTACAGATTATATAATTATTAATAAAAAAGAAAGTGTAACTATTAAAAATACTACAGATGTTAATGAGATAGTATTTAAATATGCATATATAAATTATGTTCCTTATATTTCAATGTATTATGTAAAACCTAAAGTAGCTCCAGGTGAAAACGTTACTTTGGATTTTTATGTAACTGATTATTTTCAAGAAGAATACAAGGATGTAAATTATAATAATGAATTTAAAATAACTATTAATGTCACTGGTAAAAGTCCAATAGTTAAAACTGTAAAAGCAGGGGATAATTCTATTTCAATCGGATCTTTTAGTAATGCGGGCGAAGTAGATTATTCAATAGTTGCTACTGATAAATATAATAGAAATTCTCATGAAATATTTGGCTTTTTTAAAGTTGAGTCAGCAAATACAAAAAATACTTATGTGATGACTACAAATGATTTAACTAAGTATGGTATTACTAATGTTGATACATATGAAGTAGAAAAAGAGATGGTTGATTTATCTGGATTAGAAAATAAAACATTACCATTAATTAAACAAGCATTAAAAGATTATGGTGATTCTCAAACACTTAATTCTAAGACTTATAAATGTTTCGTAGCTGATACTGATGGTGATGGTAAGCCTAACAGATATTGGGGTGAAACATATACTAAATATGCTCCTGATTATGATAAAGAAGAAGTTTTACAAAAATCAAAAAATACTAGAATTGGATTACAAAATTTCATAAATGATAAACAAAAAGAGGGATATAATTATATTAAATTACTTCCTGGTAAATATAGAATTGATCATGAAGGAACAATTCAAATGCCTAGTAATTTAACTCTAGATATGAATGGTGCAACAATTAAATTAAATCAATTTACAGGTGATAGTGCACTAATGTTAGAAATTAATCAAGTAACTGATTCACATGTTATTAATGGTTCATTTGTTGGTGACTATTATGAACATGATTATGCTAATTCACCTAATAATTCTGAATGGGTAATGGGTGTATCTTTTGGAAATGAAGCATTATATTCTTCATTTGAAAATATAACTATAAAAGATATTACTGGTTATGGTGCTGGAAATGGTATTTCAAATAGAAAACCTGGTGCTGGTTATACAAAATTTATTGCTGGTAGTTTATCTAATTTTAAATTAGGTGATATAGATAGAACTAACGGGAATGAAGTTGCTAGTAAAAAAAGGGTAGTAAGTGATTATTTTGATATGACAAAATCTGGAAATAATAAATATTTCCAAATCAGCAGATATCTTGGATATCAAGGAGTTAGCGGTTCATGGAATATGATTGTACATTTTTATGATAGTGATAAAAAATATATTAAATCTACTGATGCTTATCAATATAGAAGAATTAGAAAACCTGATAATACTAAATATATTAGAGTAACACTATTTACTACGGCTACTCCTACAGATTTATCTGTTCATATGTTTAATTCTCCTACTAATTCAGTATTTAAAAATATGGTTATTGATAATGCAAGATGTGTAGGTATGGCTCCTTCTGCAATGAGTAATTTATTATTTGAAAATATTGAAATTTCAAATAGCGGTCAAAGTTCTGCTAAATGTGCTTTAGATGCTGAAGATGGTTGGGATCAAATGCAAGATGTTACATTTAGAAAAATGTATTTTCATGACAATCCAAATAATAACTTTTTAACATGTGCTGGACATAATTTTATTATAGAAGATTTTCTTGGTGGTTCAATTTATCTATGGCCACGTACTAAAGGTTATGTTATAAGAAATAACACAACAAAAATATCAGGTATAAATGCTGGATATACTAGCTTAGATAGAACAGGATATACAAGAATATATAATAATAAAGTATTAAACTCTATGAATACAGAATCAAATTATATCAAAAATAATGAGGCAAAATACTTTAGTGGCAAAAATATTAATTATGGTAAATCTATTGCAATTCCATCCAATGGAAGTGTTGCTAATAATATGACAATAGTTATGGATGGTAGTGTTAATTATTTAAGTGAATTAACTTTAAAAAATAGTACTATTTCACATCTTGAAGGTGTCGAAGAAAACAGATTGAGTTTTAATGGAATGAATATGAATCGTTTATTTGATAATGTTAAATTTGTTGGAAAAACATATTTTGCTAATCATAATGGATTTAATAGTGGTGTATTTAATAATTGTAAATTTGATGATTTATCTATGACAGTTGGTATGTCTGATACTGAAGGGGATATAATATTTAATAATTCAATAATTAATTCAACTGCAAACAGATTTATTTCTACAGGACCACATGCATATAGTAAAGGAAGATTTAAAATAGTATTTAATAATTGTACTTTCAATTTAAAAGATAAAACAGATTTAATTTATTTATTTGGAACACCAATAAATGGTATAATAGAATTTAATAATTGTACATTTAATAATCAAGGAAATACATATTATGTAAATGGTGATCATATTGGTAGTGATGTTAAAATAAGTATTAAAGCTAATGGATTGAATTTACAAAAGAATGATAAAATAGCTAATATAACAGGAATAACCATTAATAAATAGAGGTGTAAGATGAAAAAATTTATATTATGTTTACTTATAATGATATGTTTTACAGGATGTAATAATAAACTATATGGAAGTACAACATGTATTTTAAATAATTTATTATATTCATTAGAAAATGATAATTTAGTTGGTAGAAATATTTTAGTTGAAAATAAAAATTTTACTATTAAATCATTAAAAGAAGAGTATGTAAAAGAATATCTTGGAAACGATAATATTAATTATAAAGAAATAACTATTGCTAAAAATAATGATCATAACAAAAAATATGAAATATTATTAATTAAATTATTTGAAGACGAAAATGTAGATAAAGTTGTTAATTCAATTAATAATAATAGTAAATATAATAAAAATGAATATGAAGTTATAACAAGAGATAATTATATTTTATTAGTAATAGACCCTAATCATGAAATAACAGCAGAATTAAAAAAATATTTTAAAAAATATTAGTATTGCGTTTTTAAAAATATTATGATATATTATATTCAATTGATGTGATGAAGAGGCATAGTAATAATGAAAAGTCTTATAGAGAGTTAATGGTTGGTGTAAATTAACAGATAATAATTATGAATTCACCTTGGAGCATTGTAAAAGAAAATTTACAACGGTAACGCGTTATAGTTTTAAGGTAATATTTATATTACGAAATAAGGTGGTACCGCGCGAGAATCACGTCCTTATATGGATGTGGTTCTCTTTTTATTTAATAATATATATATTATAAAATAAGGTGGTACCACGTAAGAGAATCACGTCCTTATATTAGGGCTGATTCTCTATTTTTATTATAAAAAGGAGGATTAATATGGAAAAAATATTAAATGAAATAAAAGAAGCATTAGAAAATGTTACAGAAATTAATGAACTAAATGATATTAAAGTTAAATATATGGGTAAAAAAGGTGTTATAAATGATTTAACTAGCAAATTAAAGGATTTAACTGTTGAAGAAAAGAAAACATTTGGTCAACAATTAAATGAATTAAAATCAAATGTAACAATTATGCTTGATGAAAAAAGAAATGAAATTGAAAAGAAAAAATTAGATGAAAAATTAAAAAACGAAAAGATAGATATAAGTCTTCCAGCAACTAAAATTCCTGTTGGATGTCCTAATATCTTAGAAAATGTAATTGAAGAATTAGAAGAATTAATGATGAGTATGGGTTATGATGTAGTAGAAGGACCAGAAGTTGAAAAAGATCTATACAACTTTGAATTGTTAAACTTACCAAAATCACATCCAGCAAGAGATGCTCAAGATTCATTCTATACAAAAGATGATACAATTTTACTTAGAAGTCAAACATCTCCAGTACAAGCTAGAACTATGGAAAAAGGAAAAGGAGAAACTCCTATCAGAATTATATGTCCTGGTAAAACATATAGACGTGATGAAGATGATGCTACTCATTCACATCAATTCACTCAAATGGAAGGATTACTTATTGATAAAGATATTTCTTTAGCAAACTTAAAGGCAACATTTGATGTTGTTGCTAAAAAATTATTTGGTGAAGATAGATTAACTCGTTTCCGTCCTTCATTCTATCCATTTACTGAACCTTCTGTTGAACTTGATATCAGTTGTTTCAATTGTGGACAAAAAGGATGTAATATTTGTAAAGGAACTGGATGGATTACTGTTGGTGGTGCTGGTATGGTTCACTATAAAGTTCTTAAAAATTGTGGTTATGATCCAGAAGTTTGGACAGGATTTGCATTTGGTTTTGGTATAGAAAGACTTGCAATGCTTAAATATGGTATTAATGATGTAAGAACATTCTATATTAATGATTTAAGAAATACAGAAACTTATAATAGAAGGGATGTGTAATATATGATAAGTATGAATTGGGTTAAAGACTATGTTAAAATTGATGATGTAGACTTAAAAGATTTAGCACTTAAAGTTACAAAAGCTGGTGTTAACGTTGAAAAAGTAATTACTAATAATCTAAAAAATTTAGTTATTGGTGAAGTTGTTGAATGTGTTATGCACCCAGATAGTGATCATTTACATGTATGTAAAGTTAATGTTGGTAAAGAAATTATACAAATTGTTTGTGGAGCACCTAATGTTAGAACTGGATTAAAAGTAATAGTAGCACTTCCTGGTTGTGTACTTCCAGATGGAGAAATAAAAAAAGGAGTAATTAGAGGGCAAGAATCTAATGGTATGCTTTGTGCTTTATATGAATTAGGAATTGTTGAAAAAACAGAAGAATTATATAAAAAAGGTATAGAAGAATTAGATAATGATGCTAAAGTTGGAGAAGATCCTATAAAATATTTGGGTTTAGATGATACTATTTATGATTTAGATTTAAATCCAAATAGAATGATTGATTGTACTAATCACATTGGATTTGCTTACGAAGTAGCTAGTGTTCTTGGAAGAAAAGTAAATATGCCTTCATTAGAAACAAATCCAGTAACTGATGTAGTAAGTACAAATTTAGATATAGAAACAGAAAATTGTACTATGTATAATTTAAAAGAAGTTAGAAATTTAAAAGTAGGTCCTTCACCAAAATTTATGGTTGAAAGATTAGAAGCAGCAGGAATGCGTTCTATTAATAATATTGTTGATATTTCTAACTATGTTATGCTTGAATATGGACAACCTCTTCATTTCTTCGATAAAGATAAAGTAGGAGACCAAATATTAGTTAGAATGGCTGAAAATGGCGAAAAACTAACTGTTTTAGATAAATCAGAATTAGAATTAACTACTGATGATATAGTTATAACTGATGGTAATAAACCTATATGTTTAGCAGGTGTTATGGGTGGACTTAATTCTGGTGTAGATGAAAATACTACAAATATTATAATTGAAAGTGCTATTTTTGAAAGCATGCATATAAGACATACTTCACTTAAATTTAATTTAAGAAGTGAAGCAAGTCTTCGTTATGAAAAAGGTTTAAATTCAGATTATTGCGAACAAGCTATTGAAAGAGCATGTCATTTACTTGAAAAATATGCTGGTGGTGAAGTTTTAACAGGAACTATCTGTCATGATACAACAGATAGAAGTGAAAAAGTTGCTAAAGTTAAAGTAAGTGATGTTAATAAATTCTTAGGAATTAACATGACTCTTGAAAACTGTTTAGAATCACTTGAAAAATTAGGATTTAAATACACAGTTGATGGTGAAGAAATGACAGTTACAATACCTGCTAGAAGATTGGATGTAGAAGCTAATAAAGCTGATTTAATAGAAGAAATAGGAAGACTTTACGGTTACGATAATATTAAAGCAGAATTACCTGTAATTCCTGACAAAAAAGGGGAATATGTAGGAAGTGTTAAAGTTAGAAAACAACTATCTAAAAGATTAAGAGCTTTGGGTTTGAATGAAACAAGAACATATCTTTTACAAAGTGAAGAAGAATCTAAATTATTTAATTATGATTTTAAAGAAAAAATTAAATTACTAAAACCTATGAGTAGTGATAAAGAATATGTAAGACAATCATTAATTCCTGCAAACTTAAAAGTTGTAGACTATAATAATGCTCGTGGTGTTAAAGATGTTTGTATTTATGAAATAGCTAATACATATTATGATGAAATGACAGAAGAAACTAAAATTTGTGTTGTAATGAAAGGTAATTATTTAATAAATAACTGGAATCAAACAAAAATTAAATGTGATTTTTATGTTATAAAAGGTATATGTGAAGACATTCTTAACTATTTAGGTTTAAAAAATAGATATGAATTTACTGTAGCAGAACTAAATGATATGCATCCTGGTATGAGTGCAGAAGTAATTGTAAATAACGTAAAAGTAGGTTTTATAGGTAGAGTACATCCTAGTGTTAGAAAAGATGAAGTATATGTACTTGAATTAAGTTTAAATAAATTAATGGATTTTAATGTTAAATCAATTAAACATAAAGAACCATCAATTTATCCAAGTATTTCTAAAGATTTATCTTTTGTTATGAAGAAGGATGTTGAATCAAAAATTATTAAATCTCAAATTAAAAAATCAGGTACAAGATTATTAACAAATGTAAGTGAATTTGATGTTTATATTGGTGAAAATGTCAAAGATGATGAAAAATCAATTGCTTATAACTTAACATTTAATGATCCAACTAGAACATTAAATGATAATGAAATTAATGAAATTATTGATAGAATTGTTAACGATGTAGAAGAAAAATGTAATGCTACTTTAAGAAGATAACAAATTAAAACTTTCAAATATGAAAAATTTTTTAAAGATATATAATATATGCTACAGGTGAAGTTTATAAAAATAATAAAATATATTTCGATATAGAATTTAATAAAGATGGAATGTACATACAAAGAAATTGTGTAAAATACAAGGTGGGTATTAATATGGATATAGTTGAAAGAATGATTAAAGAAGGAATTTATAATGAATGTGATTCAGACATATATAATTCTGGTATAGGTAAGTTAATAAAAAGATATCTATTAATGAAAACAAGAGACGAAAGAATAAAATTTATAATATCTATCTTTAATGAATGTAAAAAAGAAATAAATTTTGATTTTCAAGTATTAACTTCATATCCTTTAGCATATGGTGTATGTTATCCTGATTCTTTTATAGATATATATTAAAGCAATTGATAAATTAGCAATAAGGGAAGGTAATAAAGAAGCTTCAATACAATTTTTGTATATATTGTTTCATGAGTTAAGACATGCTATACAATATAATGACAAAATACTTAATTTAAAAAATTACAGAATGGCAAAAGAAGATTATATTCAAACTAGTGAAGAAAAACGTATTTCACAATTACCAAAAATAATGCAAATGTTAGAACCTAATTATTATTATGAAAATCATGATTATTTTGAATTTGAAATAGATGCTGATATATATGGTTTCTTGTATGCTTATGAGTTTTTAAATCATTATAATTTTAAAGAATATAATGATACTTATAACAAAAATATATTAGAGAAATTATCTTATAGAAATACAAGAGAATACTATGATATCGAAAATAAATTTGATGATGTATTAGATAATGTTAAAAAGCCATTTGATATTGAATATAATTCGTTTGCTAAAAGAAAAACATTTGAAGAGTTAATGAATAATAAATTAAATGATCAAAATTTATATAAT
>SAMEA3663006__coassemble_743_pt1 | contig 11591 bp, 9 predicted proteins | sample SAMEA3663006__metabat2_low_PE_028 | metagenome-assembled genome bin SAMEA3663006 (sample SAMEA3663006) | pig gut metagenome | biome: pig gut; feature: pig-associated habitat; material: faeces | place: France | collected 2012
GAGAATGAATAACCGATTACATTTGGTCTAAAATTGTTCTCAGATGCTTTATATTGAATAATGTATTTTATAAACCATTGTTGTTCTTTAAGATGAAACATTTTTGATTTAATAATAGAATTACCATATCTAGACATAATTTCCAATTCTATAGGATTATCATAATCTATTAAATCTATGTTATTAATAGCATAATTATAAGTATAAGCATTATTGGTTATTAATGATTTTATTGTCCTTAAATAAAAGTCATGATTAATACCAACTACAGGAGCTATATATTTATTAAATAGTTCTGGATATTTTGCAAATTTAACTACTAATATATTAAATATCTTATCAATATCAGATTGTTTACTAAGTTCATCAACAAGAATAGTATTTATATAACTTTTAAATAGTTCATCATTTATTTTTCCTTTTATTTCTTCTTTCTTAGAATTAAGTGTATTTATTATGCTTAACTTAAATGATTCTTTGTTGTTATTGTTAAAATAGTTATTCATATTATCACCACTATTATTATATCAAAAAATTGAATATAAAAAAAGAGCATAAGCTCTTTTAAAAAATACCTTCAATCTTATTTTCATCAATATACATATTAAGTGCATTAGGATTTTTTGATAAACCAGGCATAGTCATAATGTTTCCTAAATATACTACAATAAATCCTGCACCACTTTGAAGTTTAATTCTATCTACAGTTATTGTATAATTTTTTGGACATCCTAATACTTTTGGATCATTTCCAAGTGAATATTGTGTTTTAGCAATACATATTGGTAAAGCACCAAAACCATTAGCTTTAATTCTATTAATTTCTTCTTTACATTCTTTAGTAAAAATAACATTATCAGCTCTATAAATCTCTTTTGCTATTTTTCTAATTTTACTTTCAATACTTGAATTTAATTTATATAATGGTGAAAAATCACATTTATTATCACATACTTTTATTACTTTCTTAGCTAGTTCAACTGATCCTTTACCACCTTTAGCAAATGATTCACAAATATCAAATTCTAAATTTTTTGACTCAATATAATCCTTTAAAAAATTAATCTCTTCTTCAGTGTCTGTATTAAATTTATTTAAACATACGACTATATTATTTGTATATTTTTTCATATTTTCAATATGTGTATCTAAATTGATTAATCCTTTTTTAATGTTTTCTATACTTTCTAAAGTAATATCAGCATTAGCATTATATTTTAATGCTTTTATAGTAAAATTAATTACAATACAGTTTGGTTTAATACCATTTCTACATTTAATATCTAAAAATTTTTCAGCACCTAAGTCAGCACCAAAACCAGCTTCTGTTACGACATAATCGGATAAAGTCAAACCTAATTTTGTTGCAATTAAAGAATTACAACCATGTGCTATATTAGCAAAAGGGCCTCCATGTATTATTATAGGATTTCCTTCTAAAGATTGTACTAAGTTAGGTTTAATAGCATCTTTTAATAATATTGTTAATGCATCAACACATTTTAAGTCTTTAGCATATACAGGCTTTTCATCATAGTCATATGCAACAAGAATATTTCCTAGTTTTTCTTTTAGATCCATAAGATCTTTAGCAAGACAAAATATTGCCATAATTTCTGATGCTGCAGTTATCGTAAATTGTTCTTTTCTGTTACTTAAAGTTACATTTCTAAGTATTCTATCATTAACATCTAAACATCTTGTGAATATAATTCTTTCTGGATTAATATTTAATTCATTTCCTTGGAATATATGGTTATCAATTATTGATGATAATAAGTTATTACAACTTGTAATAGCATGAAAATCACCTGTAAAATGTAAATTTATATCTTCCATGGGAACTACTTGTGCATATCCTCCACCAGTAGCACCACCTTTAATTCCAAAAACAGGTCCAAGAGATGGTTCTCTTAAAACAGCAATAGAATTTACTCCTAATGTTCTTAAAGCATCATTTAAACCAATAGAAACAGTGGTCTTTCCTTCTCCTAGTGGAGTAGGGTTAATACTTGTAACTAAAATTAATTTACTTTTCTTTTTTGGTTTAACTTTTTTATTAATTTTTGCTTTATAGTGACCATATAATTCAAGTTCACTTTTTTTAATTTTTAATTTTTTTGCAACGTCTATTATTGGGCTAATTTCTACTGAATTAGCAATTTCTATATCTGTCATTTTATAATCACCCAAAAAAATTATAACATTTTTTTTATATTATTTGAAATTTTATTTTATAAAAGTTGCAAAAAATAGTATTTATGATATAATATTGTACATATTTTAAAAGGAGGAGTAGTATGGAAAAAGAAGAAAAAATAGTAGATAAATTATTACCTATAAGAGTTGATAACACTATTACTATTTATCATGTTAAATATAAAGAAAAAGATATTAGAAAATTAATTGATAAAATTAATGCAAAATATGCTATATATGATAACGTAAAACTTATTACTCCTTTTATGGGAAATCAACCATTAAATTACGGAGAATTTGATAAAAACCCATATGTCAATGTTAAAAGTTATGAAGTATTAAATTATAGAGAGAAAAATAATTCAAATGAAGTCGTTATGTTTCCTGATTTATTTTTCCCTAAAGAAGGTGAAGGGGAAATTAAAGCTTCTATCGAAAAACTCCCAGCATTATCTATTATTTTAGAAGATACATTTTTAACATCTGATAATCATAGAATAATTGATATGACAGACCTAATTAAATATAGAAATTATATTTTTGATTTAAGTAATAATTTTGTATTTGATAAAACAATTGATTTACCTTCAGTATATTCTAAAAAAAGTTTATCTTATGAGGATAAAATTAAAAAATTTTTTACAATTAATGATTATAGACAACACTTAGCACGTCTAGCACATAAATTAAATGATAATACTTTATTTCTAAACGAAAAAGAAGAAAAGAAAATTAGAAATGATATATATGAATTAGTTAATGATTTACAACGTACTATGGAATTTGAAGATATTGCAATGTTTCCACTTGAAGCTTTAAATCAATATACTAAGGAAAGTGAAACAAAAAAAATATTAACAAGATTTGGTGATAGAAATAAAGATTGTAATTATCAAGTTTATGAAACAAAATGGAATGGTTGGTTTGGTTATAAATTAGATTTAGCTAAAAGTAATAATGATGGGGCTAAAATCTATAATGATTTATCTAAAGATATTATTTTTAATTATGATATTGATGGACAAAAATTTGAAAGCAAGGCATTAAAAGGTGTTATTTATGAAGAACCATCAAAACAAAATTTATATACAAAAAAAGCTGTATAAAACTACTTATTAAAGTAGTTTTTTTAATGTAAAAAAAAACAGTTTATAAAAACTGTTAAAAGAAAAGAGAAGACTTAAAGGAAAAAATGAATTTTAAGTCTTCGTGTAGGTTATCCTTCCTACACGTTTTCTAATGTATCATAAAATTGTTAATATGTCAAATAATATATGATGTAATTTAATATGATCATATATGAAAAATTCAATATAAATATTGAAAAAAATAATATATAGATTTATAATTATAATGGAGGATATATATGAAAAAGAATAAAAAATTAATAGGGGTATTACTAGTTGCTGTTATAGTTATATTGCTTTCTTCTATAATGCTTATAATCAATAAAAATAGTAAAAAAGAAGTAATAGAAGAAGTGTATGCGCGAATTAATCCTAAAATTAACGTTTCAAATATTGAATACAATATGGATAGTATCTTTCCAGGATTTGAAAAAGAAATAATTATTTATGATGATAATATTAAAAGTACTTTTAGACCTGAAGAAAAAGTTAAAGCAGTAAGAATAGAAATATATAAAAATAATGAATATGCTAATCTACGAAGAGATGTTATTAATGAAATGAATAATATAATTAATGAAGAGTTTAGTTCGTCCGAATATGGTTATGAATTTAGTGCTTATATTAAATCAATAAACTGCTATGAAGCTATAACTAAAGGTAGAGTAGTAATAATATTAAATAGTCAATACCATGAGTCACTAATAAATAATATAGAACTTACTGACTTAAATTATATAAAAGGAATAAATGTTATCGAAGAATTACCTAATAAAGATAAGATGTTAAGTGATGAGGTTAATAATGCAAGAACAGATTTATATAATTATAAAAAATCGTTTAATGAATGGTTAGATGCTTTTGCATCTAAAGTCGATAATAATTTAAATAATTTATTGATTAATCAAGAAAAAGAAAATTTAGAGTTAGTAGAAAATCAAGTAGAGATATTAAATATCGGTTATTTAAAAAATAAAAGAAATGATTGGGTTAATAAATTAAATAAAATTAAAACTACTATAAAGTAGTTTTCTTTATGATATAATATATAATAGGTGAGGATAGTGAAAGCAAAAGCATTAGATATAAAATGTCCTGGATGTGGAAGTAAAATTATATATAACCCTGTAATAGGAAAATTTTATTGTAAGCATTGCAGCGGAGAATTTAATATAGAAGATATAAAAATAAAAAACTATAAAAATGATAATTTAGAAAAATATAAATGTAACAACTGTGGAGCAGAAATCATATTAGATGATACTACAGCATCAACAGAATGTCTTTATTGTGGTAATACAGCCATAATAAAAGAAAGATTAACTGGTGAGTTTAGACCAGACTTTATAGTACCATTTAGAACAACAAAAGAGCATATTTATGAACAATTTAAAGTACTAGAAAAAAACAATACACAAATAGATAAAAATTTTATACAAAATATGAAAATAAAAAGAATAAAACCTGTATACATACCATACTTTTTGTATTCATTTAATTTATCAGCAAGATGTACATTAGCATATCAAAATCAAAATAATGGACAATTCTTTTTTAAAGAAAAAAAAGCAAGAATTATATTAAAAGATGTTCCAATGGATGGTTCAGTAGAATTAGATGATGATACAATGGCAACATTATTTCCATATAATTTAGAAGATAAATTAGAATATAATGATGCTTATTTAAGTGGATGGCATGCAGAAATGTATGATGAACCAAAGGAAAAAATTACAAATGTTTTAATAGAACGTGCTAAAACAGTAATGAGAAGATATTTCATTAGAAAAAAACATTGTACGTCTGTTGCTGTTGACAATCCTTATGTAGCTTTAAAACAAATTAAATATATACTTCTTCCAGTATGGATAATTGAAGTAGAACATAAAAAACAAATTATTAAATTTTATATGAATGGTCAAACTAAAGAATTAATCACTAAAACAGACTATAATACAAATTATGTAGAAATTGTATTATTAGGTACATTAATATTTGTATTATTATATAGTTCTAATACATTATCATTACCACTATATTTATTTATAATGTGTATATTAATATTAATATTAAAAATGATATCTAAAAATAAAAAAATAGTAGAAGATAATGCTAATTTTAAGCTTTTAGAAGATATTTCAGTAGTAAAAGAAGAACTATACAAATAAAATAGTAGAAATACTATTTTTTTGTTATTATAATATGATAATAAATGAATAATTATATATAGATGATAATATACAATATTAAAAATTAATGGTATAATAATTATGTTTGAAGAAAGATAGTGATAACATGAAAAAATGTATTTTGATTATTAATCCAAATAGTGGAAGAGAGTTAAATAAAGATTATTTATTTGAATATCAAAAAATATTACAAAAATATGGATATGAATCTATAGTATATTTTACATCAAGATCAAAACATGCTATTGAAATTATGAAAAACTTGCCTGATACAATAGACCTTGTTGTTTCATTAGGTGGTGATGGAACCTTTAATGAAGTAGTTACTGGTAATATGGAAAGAAAAAATAGGTTATTAATATGTCATATTCCAGTAGGAACAACAAATGATGTAGGTGCAATGTTCGGATATGGTAAAGACCCTGTTAAGAATTTAAAATTAGCTCTTGATGGGGTTGTAAAAGGTATAGATATATGCACAATTAATAATAAGCCATTCGTATACGTTGCAGGATTTGGTAAATTTATGAATGTAAGTTATGAAACACCTAGAGAATTGAAAAGCAAATATGGTCAATTAGCATATCTTTTTGAAGGCGCTAAAAACTTTGTGTTTCCAACACCTTTATATAGTATGAAATATGTTATTGATGGTAAAGAATACTCTGGACAATATTCATTTATGCTTATTTCTAATGCTAATAGAATTGCAGGAATTAATAACTTTTATAAAGATATAAAATTAGATGATAATAAATTTGAAATAATATTATGCAATTTAACAAAAAAATCAGATATTGTTAGATCTCTATATTATCTAGCAACATCAAATATTACACAAGCAAAAGGCTTTGAATTTCATAGATTATCAAGTTTAGAAATTGTATTTGATGAAATACCAAAAAATGCTTGGTGTGTTGACGGAGAAAAATTAGATATAGATACTAAAAAATATAATATAAGTATGATTAACGATTTTAAAATATTAATGCCAAAGAAAAACGTAAAAAAATTATTTTCAAAAAGAGGTGAGTAAATGAAAGTAAACTATCAAATAATTTTAGATAAAACATTACAAAGTATTATAGAGAGTAATAAACGTCCTAAATTATTATTGCATAGTTGCTGTGCACCTTGTAGTAGTTATGTTTTAAATTATTTATCAAAATTTTTTGATATTACTATCTATTATTATAATCCCAACATTGATTCATATGAAGAGTTTATAAAAAGAAGTCAAGAACAAATACGATTAATAAGTGAAATGCCTTTAGAAGGAAAGGTTGATTATGTAATAGAAAATTATGATAATAATGAATTTAATAGAATTACCAAACGACATAAAGATAAACCTGAAGGAAGTGTTAGATGTTTTGCATGCTACGGATTAAGACTAGCACGTACAGCAAAATATGCAAAAGAACATGGGTATGATTATTTCACAACAACATTATCAATTAGTCCATATAAAAATAGTCAAAAACTAAATGAAATAGGATTGCGTTTGGAAAAACAATATGAAGTAAAGTATCTAGAATCAGATTTTAAAAAGAAAAACGGTTATAAACAAAGTATAGAATTATCACATAAATATGGATTATATAGACAAGATTATTGTGGTTGTATATATTCAAAACAAGAACATATTCAAAAATTGAAGGAAAAACAAACAATAAATGAGAATAATGAAGAAGATGTTTTAAAGGAAGAAATAGTATTTAAAAATCAAAAAATTAAATCCAACAAAAAATTATTAATCTCATGTTTCTTAACACTATTAATTCTTATAATACCTGGATATTTAATATTTACAAGATATAACGATGATACTGTATATATTAATATTGAAGACGAAATATCAGAGATAAATGAACTATACATATATGGTAATCATCTTAATATAAAAGGAAAACTTTTATTAGATGAACCAGTTGATAATGTTCAATTGTCATTTAAAAACAAAAAAAATTATTTTGATATAGATCTAAATTATACATACAGTGATGGAATATTAGAATTTAGATTAGCAGACTATTTAAATACAGGATTTATTCTTGATGATATTAAACTAGGTAACTATGAAGTCTTTTTAAAAACAACAAAAGAAGAAACAGAAAAATATTATATTCTAGACAATAAAACAGAATATAAAAATACAGTATATTACACATTATCAAAAGATGATAAATATAATAAAATTACAATAACAAACGCTGAAAGATATAACACATTAGCATTTAATGTATCTGTTACCAATGATGAAGCATATGATATAGTATTAGATCCAGGACATGGTGGAAATGATTCGGGAGCATGCTTAAGAGATATTTGTGAAACAAGATATACACTAAATTTTGCAAACACCTTAAAAAAACAATTAGAAAATGCCGGTTTTAGAGTTAAATTAACAAGAGATACAGATACAACATTAAAAACTTATGGAACTAATTCAAGAACAGGAATTCCTTATGAAGCACATGCAAAATATCTTATTTCATTACATATGAATGCAGGTGCTAATTATAGTGGATTTGAATTATATACATCAAATCATATAGATTATACTTTAGCAAATAGAATAGCTACTAATTTAAGTAATATAAATGAATTTCAATCATCACCAAGTACATTTAATAGAGTTACTCCAAACGGAATTTTTACTCGTACAATGGGTGATAAAGAATTAGAAGAATTTGTAACAGATGCTATTGAAAATAATTATGAAAAATATAGTGTAAGTAAAGAAACAAATTACTATTATATGATTAGAGAAACAGGCGGATACATGAGCGGTGCTTATGTTGATGGAAGAGAAGGAAATAGAAATAATCCTTATGTTAAATCAAATGTAGGAAGTGAAAGTTATATATTAGAATTAGGATATATTACTTCAGAGCATGATTTAAATTTAATTAATAATCATAGCACTGAGTATTTACAAGCAGTTAGTGATGCAATAAGTTCATACTTACTTCACAAATAATACACAAATAAATGATACATTTAATGAGGTGGTACTATGAATATATTAATAGCAGATGATGAAAAACTTATTAGAAATGTATTAAAAGAATATTTATTAGTTGAAAATTATCATGTTTTTGAAGCTAATGATGGAAAAGAAGTTTTAGATATTATTAGAAATAATTGTATTGATTTAATACTATTAGATATAATGATGCCTAATATGGATGGGTTTTCAGCATTAAAAGAAATAAAAAAAGAAAATAATATCCCAGTAATAGTTTTATCAGCCCGTAAAGAAGAGTATGATAAGCTATTAGGATTCGATTTAGGAATCGATGATTACATTACTAAACCATTTAGTCCTAAAGAAGTAATGGCTCGAATAAAAGCAGTTTTAAAAAGAAATAATATGGGTGAAAATTTTACTTACAAAGATTTAGTAATAGATTATATGGGACATACTGTTAAAATCAATAATGAAGAATTAAAACTTACACCAAAAGAATATGAAATATTAATTTATTTAGTAAAAAATAAGGGTATAGCTATATCAAGAGAAGCAATTCTTTCGAAAATTTGGGGATATACAGCATACTGTGATGATAGAACAGTAGATACTCATATTAAAAAACTTAGAAATAACCTAGGAAAAGATTATAGAGATTTAATAACAACTGTAAGAAATATAGGATATAAATTTGAAATCAAATAGTTTAAAAGTACAAATATGGAAATATCTTTCCATATTTTCTATATTTATATTATCTTTCCTATGGTTATTTCAGGTTTTATTTCTAAATAAATTTTATGAATTTTCAAAAATAAAACAATTAGATAATACAATAAATTTAATAAAAGAATCATATAATAATAATTCACTATATAGTAATGTAGATAATTATGCCGAGGATAATGGTATATGTATTCAAATATTTACAGATAAAAAAATAATATATGATTCACAAATTTTTAATAAAGGATGTATGCCTAAAAATGTAGACTACCGAGATGTATTTATTAAAAGTTCATTGGATAAAGAAACATATAAATTAATAAATCCACGATTTAATAATGAAGTATTATTAAAAGCAATAAAACTTAATTCTAATACATATGCTTTTTTATCGAGTAGTTTACAACCTCTTGATGGGGCTGTTGAAATAATAAAAAAAGAATTAGTTATAGTTTCCATTATGGTATTATTATTTTCTTTTCTTATTGGTTATTTTATTTCAAAAAAATTAAGTAAACCAATTGAAAAAATAAATAAAACTGCCAAAATAATGGCACAAGGAGATTATGAAAATGCTTATTTTTTCATTGATGAAAACATATTAGAACTTAATGAATTAGTAGCCACTTTAAATCAAACAAATGATGAACTTACTAAAATTGATGAATTACAAAAAGAGATTTTAGCTAATGTAAGTCATGACTTAAAAACACCTCTTACAATGATTAAAGCATATGCAGAAATGGTAAGAGATTTGACTTATAAAGATGATGTAAAAAGAGAAGATAATTTAAATGTAATAATTGAAGAAACTGATAGATTAAATTTATTAGTAAATGATATAATTGAATTAACTAAAATAAATAATGATCTTCAAAATCTTAATATTACTGAATTTGATTTAGTAGAATTAATTAATTCTATAATAAATCGATTTAGTATTATGGACGCAAACTTTGTTTTCAAAAATAAATTACCAATAATAGTAAAAGCAGATAAAATACGTATTGAACAAGTTATTTACAATTTGATTATTAATGCAATCAATTATACTGGTAAAGATAAAAAAGTAATAATTAATTTAAAAGAAAATGATAAATATGTTCATGTTGAAATAAAAGATACAGGAAAAGGAATTGATGAAGAAGATTTAAAGCTAATATGGAAAAGATATTATAAAGTTGATAAAAAATATAGAAGAGAAAAGAAAGGATCAGGAATAGGATTATCCATTGTTGAAAATATATTAAAAAAACATAAATTTAATTATGGTGTTAATAGTATAAAAAACAAAGGAACGACATTCTATTTTGATATAGATAAATGTTAATATATTTAAGTATTATTAATTCTATAGCTTTTATATTATGTTTTATTGATAAACAATTAGCAATAAAACATAAACGAAGAATAAGTGAAAAAACATTATTATTTTTTAGTTCTATCTCACTTTGTTAAACCAAGCGTTCATCTTCGTCCCATTAAAGTTGTTTTACTAACTTTTAATATCTTAGCAAGTTCTTCTACTGTATATTTAGAATCATTCTCAATAATAAATTTATCTTCTTCTTCAGTTCAGCGCTTTGCTTTTTTAAATCCACAAATTCTACACTGCTTAATGACCGTTGCTTCAGCTACGCCAAGTATTTTCGCACACTCTAATGCACTGTTATCTAAGTCTAAATATAAATGTCTAAGTTGTTCAATTCGTTCGTCTGTTCAAAAGATTCTTCGCTTATCAATTCCTTTTATCTGCGCTATACTCCTTAGTGAATTTTTTGTTCTGCCAAGTTTTTTAGCTAACTCATCTAAAGAATATTTTTTATAATTTTCTGCTAAAAAATCTAAATCTTCTTTTTTTCAATATCTTGGATTTGAAGCTTTTATTTCGCTAATTTTATTTTGAAGCGATTTATATTCTTGTTTTGTTAAACCACTAAATATAACTGCTTTGTACCTAACAATTGTTAAATCATCTCTAACCACATTCAGCATCTTTAAAAATGCTGATGCACTTGACTTTGCATATTCAGCAACTAAACATTTAGATAATAGCCAGTGTGCTTTGCAATGATCTGCATAAGATAATAATACTTTTTTATTATTAATATCTGCATCTGCAATAACTTCTGCCTTATGTCGTCCACTTTTTCCCAATTGTAAATTATGAAGTTTTGCATAATAGCTAACTGGAATAATGTGATGTCATTCTGCATAACCTTTTATTTTGTGCTGTTTTGAAATTAACTTAACATAAGAATCAAGATACTTATTATCGATAAAAATTCCGGTGTTTAATAGTGTTTGTTTCATATTTTTGACCTCATTTAATTTAGCCAAAAATTATACTAACTTTAATGAATTTCTTGCATAAGT
>SAMEA3663006__coassemble_764_pt1 | contig 11395 bp, 9 predicted proteins | sample SAMEA3663006__metabat2_low_PE_028 | metagenome-assembled genome bin SAMEA3663006 (sample SAMEA3663006) | pig gut metagenome | biome: pig gut; feature: pig-associated habitat; material: faeces | place: France | collected 2012
TAAGCCGCTAAAAAGAATCCATTAAGTGTGAAATCCCCCATTAAATTATTTAATATTAAAATTACTAATAACATTTCAAGGAATAATAAAAAAGTTTTTTTAAATACTTTCATCATTGTATATTTTATTGCATTGTTTAAATTTTTAAATCTCGCGACTAAAGCGTAATTATTTTTAATACTAAAAATTTCTTTATATGAATAAGATATAAAACATGGTAGAAGTACAATAACTAAATACACTGGATTTAATAATAAATAAATTATTCTATCAAAATAATTTGAATCAATATATATAATAATTGTCGAAAATGTAGCTAAATATAAATATAATTTTATAATTTTATAATTTAATTTCTCTTTTTTCATTCTAATTCAGTCCATTTCTTATTATGATAAATAATTAATAATGGAATAAATGATACTATCAAATAAATGAAAGTGTTAAATATTGCATTATAAATATTTGATTGTATAATATATCCTTCATATAAATTAATAGTTTCTGCATATTTTGTAAAACCATTATTTAGTATTTTAGCAATTAATGACGCTGAAACATAAATTAAAAGATTAAATGCATTTGTCATAATAAAAGATAAAATTATAGAAGGTACAACTTTTCTTGTAATTTTAAATGCTATTATACTTATATTAGTAATAACAATAATAAGCATAAAAGTTGTGATAGTATTTAATAACATAAATATATATGGGTTGGCATTTCCTAAATTATTAATTATTTCACTATGAAAATAATAATCAGAAATAGATCCAGTATATGTTTTTGATAAAAATATTACTCCTATTAAAAATACGAAAATATTTAATAAAACAAATGGTTTACTACATTTTTTAATAGTGTTTTTATAAATGTTTTTAACTGTATTTTTATATCCCAATCTAGATATTTCATTTTTAAAAATTGAAGAATTAAGTATATTATTTAGATAATTTGATGAAATAATTGATATTAGTACAGATGATAAAATAACAATATAATCACCAGATTTTCTATGCAACATAAAATCCCAAAATCCAGGAAAATTAGCATATTTTAAATCTTTTAAAACTGTTAAATAATTAAAAAGATTTTTTGAAGTTAATAATAAGATGCTGATAGTAACGATAATTAAACTTATGTCTTTTTTTTTCATAATCTACTCCTAATATATTGAAGGGTATATATAATTTTATTTTAAACTATCATCTGTTTGCCATGACAAATTATAAATAGTTGTATCACCGAAATGATATGATTTAGTTCTAAAAGTTAAATAAAAATTACCAGCAGACATAAATAATAATGCATTTGAGCTGTTATTAGTTAATTGTTTTTGCCCATTACCAATATTTATAGATGGTGTACTTACAGAACCTTCTTTTGTTAAAATGACATCTAAATTTCTTGAAATATTTACATTTCTTAAAACATGATGAGAGATATTAAATTCATTAATATATTTTGTCGCTGTCTGATAACCCCCACCATTTCCTGGGACGAGTTTATTTTGTATTGATAGTACCGAATATATTCCTGCTTTTACATGATTACTTGAAAAAACAAGAGTAACTAAAAAAATAATACATAATATTTTTATCTTTCTCATAATCTACTCCTTACATAACTAATTTAAAATACCCTTCTAATATGATTATATAATATTTAAAAAAAAAAATAAACAATTAAATGTTTATTTCTCCTTTACCTTCATATAGTTTAATTACAATCCATATATTTAAATATAAATACATAACAATAAATAAAATCCATCCAAAAACAGGAATAATAAATAATATTAGCCAAATATATGGAGAAGTATAAATTGATTCACCAGTTACACAAAGTTTTCTAGCAGCATTAATTGTCATCTGAATTTCAAATACTACAGCCATAATAAAAAACGGGAAAATACATAGTAATATTCCTAATACCCAGTTTGTAATATTAGAATACCATTTATTATCTTCAACAACATCTAAACATTTTGCTAAAAAAATATTTGATATACCAAATGTAATGAATGTAAAAAATAACCAAACCCACCAGTTTTCACGTTTTAATACTTTCACTTTTTTCCTCCTAAGAATTCTTTAATATTAGATGTCATAGTATCTACATCTAATCCTAATTTCTTAATAATTATATCATATTTTCCTTGTTTAACAAAAGTATCTTTTATACCAAAACATTTAATTTTAGTATTAGAATTGACAATATATGAAGATATCATACTTCCTAAAGACCCTATTAAACAAGCCTCTTCATATACAATGATTGGTTTTTTAGCTTTAATAATTTTATCTAACATTGATGTATCTATAGGCTTAATAAATCTAGCATTAATAATACCTATATTTAATTTATCTTTTTTAAGATTATTAGCAATAATTTTAGCATTATTTACAAAATCACCATATGTAATTATTACTGCATCACTACCCTTTTTAATTTCTTCCCATGAATAATCAGAAATAACTAAAGATTCATTATTATATTCTATTCTTTGTTTTGAATATCTAATAGCAAAAGGATGCTTAGAATTAAAAGCAAACTCTAAAATGCCCTTAGCCTCACTTGAATTTTTAGGAGCAGCTATAATCATATTAGGAATATGATTTAAAAAAGCTATATCATATAAACCTTGATGAGTTTCACCATCTTCCCCTACTATACCGGCTCTATCAATTCCAATAACAACATTACTATCCATTCTTGCTATATCATGAAATACTTGATCGTAACCTCTTTGTAAAAAAGTAGAATAAATTGATACAAAAGGTTTTTTTCCTGCAATAGCCATAGAATTAGCCATAACTAGAGCATGTTCTTCAGCAATACCAACATCAATAAATCTATCTTTATAAATCTCTTTAAATTTATTTAACTTACTACCATTAGCCATAGCAGGAGTAATAGCAACAATATCTTTATTAGTTTTAGCAATATCAATTAAATGATTTGATATTACTTCACTCCATGATATAAGTCCGTCATTTTTAGATTTTATAATACCTGTTTCTTTATCGAAAGGGCTTATTCCATGCCAAATACCTTCAATATCACTTTCAGCATATTTATATCCCTTACCTTTTTCTGTAATAACATGAAGTAAAACTGGTCTATTAGATTTCTTAGCCATTTCTAAATAACTAATCATTTCATCATAATCATGTCCGTTAATTGGACCATAATAAGTAAAACCAAATTCTTCAAAAAGATATCCTTCTTTCATATAAATTTTTTTAAATGATTCTTTAATTAATTTGGTTCCCGATTTTATTTTTTTCCCTAAATATGGAACTTTTTTTATTTTTTCATTTTTAAAATTACTTCTAATTTTATCTAACGTATTATGAATAGCACCAACATTTTTTGAAATACTCATTTCATTATCATTTAAGATAACAATTAATTTAGTATTTAAACTTCCTATATGATTTAGTGCTTCATAAGCAAGTCCATTACCAATAGAACCATCACCAATTATTGCAACAACATTATGTTTCTTTTTATCTAAATCTCTTGCTATAGCATATCCTAAGGCAGCAGAAAGACTAGTTGAGGAATGACCAGCTTCATAACAATCATAAATACTTTCACTCATTTTTTGAAATCCTGACAAACCATTATATTGTCTTAATTTATCAAATTCGTGAGCCCTACCTGTTAAAATTTTATGAGTATAACTTTGATGACCAACATCAAAAATAATTTTATCTTTCGGAGCATTAAAAACTTTGTGAATAGCAATTGTTAAATCTACAATTCCTAAATTAGATGATAAATGTCCTCCAGTTATAGATATTTTATCAATTAAAAAATTTCTAATATTTCTACTTAATTCTTCTAATTCAAATACACTCATTTTTTTTAAGAATGATGGATTTTTTATATTTCCTATTTCCATATTTCACCTACTTAATTTTGTTTTTTAAATTATATAATATATTAATAGCCTCTAGTGGTGTTGTATTTAATAAATCAATTTTTTTAATTTCTTCTTCAATTTCATTAGTATTATTATTGAATAAATAATCCTCAAAAGATTCTTGAATAACAATATCTCTTTTTTGTTCTTTATTCTCATATACTTTTAATATCTCATCAGCACGTTTAATTAACATTTCGGGTAATTTTGCTAGTTTTGCAACATATATACCATAACTTTTATCAACACTACCATCTTTAATTTTATGTAGGAAAGTAATATTTCCATTTTCTTCATATGCACTTACATGAATATTTTTAAGACCATCTAATGTATCACTTAAATCGGTTAATTCATGATAATGAGTTGAAAAGAATGTTTTACATTTAATATTAGTACTTATATATTCAATAATAGACTGAGCAAGAGCCATACCATCAAATGTAGCTGTTCCACGTCCTAATTCATCAAATAAGATTAAAGAATTATTAGTAGCATTAGTAATAGCATTGTTTGCTTCTAACATTTCGACCATAAATGTTGATTCACCACTGACAAGATCATCACTAGCACCAATTCTAGTATAAATAGCATCGAATATTTTAGTTTTACAACTACTAGCAGGCACAAAAGAACCTATTTGAGCCATAATACTTATAATTGCCATTTGGCGCATATAAGTCGATTTACCAGCCATATTAGGTCCGGTAATAAGTAGTATATTAGTATTTTCATCCATTAAAATATCATTACTTACAAACTCGTCTTTAATTACTTTTTCTACTACTGGATGTCTAGCATCTTTTATATCTATAATGTCATTTGTTAAAATAGGTCTTACATAATTATTTGATTCAGCTACATTAGCTAAAGATTGCATAACATCTATTTCACTTATTATTCTTGCATTTTTTTGAATAATTTTAATATATTTTTTTATTTCTTCACGAATATTTACAAATAAATTATATTCTAATTCTATTATTTTTTCCTCAGCATTTAAAATTAGTGCTTCTTTTTCTTTTAAAATTGGACTTATATATCTTTCACAATTAGCTAATGTTTGTTTTCTCTCATATCCATATTCATCTTTTACAAGTCCTACATTACCTTTAGATACTTCTATATAATAACCAAATACTTTATTATATCCAACTTTAAGATTTTTAATACCCGTTTTCTCTCTTTCAGTTGCTTCAAATTTAGCAACAAAATCTTTTCCACCTTTTCTTAAATCTTTTAATTCATCTAATTCACTTGAGTAACCTTCTTTGATTAAATATCCTTCTTTAATACCTACAGGTGGATTTTCATATATACTTTTTTCTAATAATTCATAAAGTTCATCTAATGATTCTAATTCTTCTTTATAATTAATACTTTTTAAAATATCATTAATTGCTGGTAAAACTTTCAATGAAGATTTTAATTGAAGTAAATCCCTAGCATTAGCAGACTTATAAGCAATTCTTCCACTTAATCTTTCTAAATCATATACTTCATAAAGTAAATTTTGTAAATCAGCAGTTAACATAAACTCATTAAGTAATACTTCAACAGTATCATATCTTTCCTCTATTAATTCTCTATTAATTAAAGGATTTTCAATATAATGCTTAAGCATTCTTGATCCCATAGCTGTTTTAGTTTTATCAAGTAACCATAATAAAGAATATGTTCTTTCCTTTAATCTCAATGTTTCTGTTAATTCTAAGTTTCTTTTTGTATGAATATCCATCATTAATCTATTTTTATTGATTTTCACAATTGCCTTTTGTAAATGTGATAGGTCTCTCATTTGTGTTTTAGTAATATAACTTAATAAATGATTAATTGAATTAGCATATATTTCATCTAAACCATTAGTTATATATTTATAATTATCATATTCATTAATTTCATTTTGTATTGAGAATACTATTCCATAATTTTTATTTAATATATTTACTATTTCTTTATCTAAATCGTCTTTTATAACGATTTCTTTGAGTCCTAAAGATAAAATCTCATTAACGATATTATTATGATCAATTTTTGTAGTTGTTATTTCTCCTGTAGAAATATCTGTATAAGAAACTACATAATAATTTCCATAATCTAAAATATTACCGATATAATTATTGTCATTTTCATTTAATGAATCATTAGACATAATTGTTCCAATTGAAATTATTTGAGTAAGTCCTCTTTCGACAATTCCTTTAGAATTTTTAGGATCCTCTAATTGTTCACAAATACCTACTTTATATCCCTTTTGTATTAATTTTTCAATATAAATATTAGAAGCATGATGTGGAATACCGCACATTGGAATACGTTCTTCTAATCCTGCATTCTTACCTGTTAAGGTAAGCTCTAGTTCTCTTGAAACATTTATAGCATCCTCAAAAAACATTTCATAGAAGTCACCTAGTCTAAAGAAGATAATAACATCTTCGTTTTTACCTTTAATTTCAAGATATTGTTTCATCATTGGTGTTACTTTATTAATATCTACTTCACTACGTTTCATTTAAATCACCTTTTTTTATTGTATCATAAAAAGAGATAAAAACTATCTCTTTAATTCTATTTTTTTATCATATAATCCATAATTTTTAATTTCATATGATAAATTTACAAACGGATTTATAAATTCCTCTATTTTTTTAGGGTCATTTAATTCTTTTAGATTTATTCCTAATTTCATTAACATATCATGATATGTATAGTTGTTAACATTATTTATGATGTCTACTAGTACATTTTTATCTAATTTTCCTAAAACAATATCTTCATGTACTTTTGGAGCTACAACACCACCAACAACATATTTCATTGCCTTACTTGAAGATAATTTTCCTTCCATATTAATTTTATTAATCTTAACTATTGTTTCTTTATTAAAGAATGTTTTTGATAAATCTAGGTTGTTATCTTTACAATATTCGTACATATAATGTGGTGTTAAATCTTCATGTTTCATATATGCATTAATTAAGTTATTTTCAAAACTCATTACAGAAGCATAATTATTTACTCTATTATATCTTGTTTTAATTTTATGATTAATATTATATCCCTTAGAACATAAGAAATCTTTAACCAATAATTCACATGTCATAGCAACAACCTTATTTAGATAATCTTTATTTTGATTACCATTTGTATTTTTTATCATCATCTTTTGTACTACTTGATAAACTATTTCAGATACGTCATTAACATTTCCTTTTAAATCGATTACAGCATTACCTTCATCAAGAATATATGATTTTCTATTCTCATTTATTGGCTTATTGTAAAATGTAATTTCTTTATAATCATCTTTCCATTCATTATAAAGTTTTCCAAACTCTGGACTAAGTGTATTAAAAAATTGTGTTACTAAAGTATCTGTTTCATATTTATTAATTTTAATTGGTGAATAATCTAAATCATTATTTATTGTTTTATTATAATTTTCTGATATCCATTTACATATTTGATTCATCATTGATGATGTTATTCTATCTAATTCATTTTTGTTATCATTTTCATATTCATAAAGAACAGTATTTAAATTTATAAAATTAATGCTTTTTATAAATTCATAAAAATCTAATTCACTTTTTTTATCAATATTATCATACGAATTTAAAATATTTGCATTTCTAACATATTCGTTATAATAAGCAATATTATTTTTTGAATTGTTAATTTGATTTTGTAAATCAATTCTTCTTCTAGGATTACTTTCTCTAAGTAAATTATCTTCTAATCTATGAATTTCTCTTATTTTTCTATAATCATCATTTCTAACATATAATATTGTTTTACTTTTTCTACTTGTTAAATTACAATATGCATGTCCATATTCATTACCATATAAAATTCTATGATTAAATTCTTGTGGTTGTAAAAATTGATCATGACTTTCAAAACATCCTATTGCTCTATCATCATTATCTCTAACATCCCAGTTATCTGTATATACATCTGTATAATTTAAGTATTTCATTACAATATCTTTATTATTACTATATAACACTTCACTAAAGAAATATGGTTTATTACCTAATTTAGTATCTTTTACTTGTTCTTTCATTCGTGTAAAGAAATCACATCCCTCTTCAGGAAGAGCTATACTTTTTGCAGCATCAATTCTAAATCCATCAGCACCTAATTCTATTAGTTTATTCATATATCCAAATATCATATCTTGTACTTCATGATCAAATGTATTTAATGAAGGTAGTCCTTTCATACATCCTGTTATAACATCATTTCTATTATTCCAATCTCTAATTACTTCAGCATTAAATCCATCAGAATTCCATCCTTTTTGAAGTACATGGTATTTACCATCATAAAATTTTCTCTTTTTGATGAAATAATTTTGATTTCTCTTAATATATTCATCTACATTGTTATTTAAGTTTAAACCACCATTATTATCACCTGCGACATGATTACATACTATATCTACTATTATCTTCATTCCATGTCTATGTGCTTCTTCACATAATCTTTCAAATTCAAAAACATTTCTTGGATTAAAATCACATGGTTGATATGCTAACCACCAATCATTACCTATCAAGTTTTCTAATGTTGATGGTTGTTTTAGCTTTTGAAATGGAGCTATTAATATAGCATCAAATCCTTGTGTTTTATCATTTATAACATCTCTTGTTATATCATTTAAATCCCAATTAAATTTTTGTATTATTCTCATTATATTACTCCCTTTACACTATTTATTATACTACAAAATATTAATTTGACAAATTATTATATATAATTTATAATTTTAATAGTTTTTAAAGATCATTAAATGATTAGGAGTTGTTTAATGAAAGAAATTTTAACTTATGAAGGCTATCAAAAATTATCTAAAAAACTTGAATATCTAAAACTTGTTCGAAGACAAGAACTAGCGGAACACTTAAAGTTTGCTACTGATTTAGGAGATTTAAGAGAAAATGCAGAGTATGATGCAGCACTTATGGAATATGAAGAAGTTGAAAGTACAATATACAAATTGGAAAAATGTTTATCTAATTGTACAGTAGTAAATAATAATGATAAAAATTTAGTTTCAATTGGTAGCATTGTTTCTATTAAATATGATACAGAATTTGAAGAATATAATATTGTAGGACCTAGTGAAGTAGATTCTTTAAATAATAAGATTTCATACAATTCAAAAGTTGGTTCATTATTATTAGGTAAAAAAGTAAGTGATATTATTAATATTGACAGTAGCATAATCGAAATTTTAGATATTAAATAAAAAAAATACTATTTTTTAGTATTTTTTTTGTTTTCTTTTAAATATTTAACAGCATCTTCAAAAGTCTTTACTGGAACTATTTTAATTTTATAATTATTTTCTTTTTTATATTTCATTGCTTCTTCATAGTTTTCGCCAGCAGGTACAAAGAATAAATCTGCTTTTTGTTTTTCAACTCCAGCCAATTTATATTTAATGCCGCCTATTTCTCCTACTGTTCCATCTCCTTCAATTGTTCCAGTTCCTGCTATTTTCATACCATTAGTTATATCTTCTTTTATTAAATAATTGTAAATAGTTAATGTTGTCATTAGCCCACCTGATGGGCCAGATTCTTTTTTTCCAAAATTAAATATACATTCTGGATTAGTTTTAATATCAAATGTAGTTTGTAATACTACTCCGATTTTTCCTTCTTCATTAAGAATAGCGTATCTTGAATATTCTTTATTATTATTAATTACATCTATTGAAATTTTGTCTTTACTTTTATACTTTTCAACTTCATTTTGTATATCATCTAACGAATTAACATCTACATTATTAATTTTTTTTATTTGGTCACCTATAATCATGTCTGTTTTTGATGTTTCCATTTTATACATTAAAACTGTATTATAATTATTTACTTCAACTTCTTTTCCTGCTTCTGTATATGCATATAGTAAGGCATTGTCTAAAGAAATATCTAAGTATAGTTTACTTCTTGTCATTGCCTCATCAATAGTTTCGGTAGTCATTTTAACATCTTCTTCTTTAACAATATCCCAATTTTTGTTTATAAGTGCTACTAACATAAGTGGAATTGTTGCCGGCATTTCATTAACATATGCCATATTAAATGAACCTTTTTGCTTATATGAATTTTCTATTTTAACTCTGTCTGTAGTTTCAAGTAGTCCTCCTGTTGATTCTATATAATATGGAAATTGATATGTTGCAATTAGTATTGTTATAACAAAAATTATAATGTCTTTAAAATTTTCTTTTATAATATTTTTTATTTTATCATATGTTTTATTAGACATAAAAACTCCTTTCTAGAAAAACAGGTGATATTTTGAAAAAGAATTTATTTATAATATGTCTTCTTTTAATATTATGTGGTGAAATTATTTTTAAATCCAAAATTATTATGAATTGTGTATTATATTCTTTTGATATTTGGAAAAATAATATTATTCCTGCTTTATTTCCTGTTTTTATTATTTCTGATTTACTTATTAATTACGGCTTTGTTGAACTTATTAGTGAAGTTTTTAAGCCTTTAATGTATTTCTTATTTAGAAGTTCTAAATCCTCATCTTTTGTTTTTATTATGAGTATTATTAGTGGAATTCCTTCGAATGCTAAATATATTCTTGATTTATATAATAAAGGATTAATTGACTCTTATGAAGGTTCTAAGATACTTATGTTTACGCATTTTTCTAATCCTTTATTTATTCTTGGAACTTTATCTATTAGTTTTCTTAATAACAAAGATGTAGGATTTTTAATCCTATATGTCCATTATATCACAAATATAATTATTGGAATACTATTTAGATTTTATCATCCAACAAAAGAAGAATATTCTAAAGTTAATATTAAAAAAGTTATTATAGAGATTAGTAAAAAAAATGTTAATTTTATTAATGTATTAATTAATTCATTAATTAAATCTATTAATACTTTACTTCTTATTTTTGGTATTATTACATTTTTTTTGATAATTACAACTATTATTGATTATAACTTAAATTTTACTATGTATTATCAAAGCATTTTTAATGGTGTTATAGAGATTACTCAAGGTCTTAAGTATATAAGTATATTGGATATTCCTCTTAAATTAAAATGTATTCTTTCTACTTTTATTATTTCATTTGGAGGTTTATCTGGTCACATGCAAGTAATGGGTATACTTAAGGATACGAATATTAAATATTATCCCTATTTGCTTGCTAGGTTACTTCATGCTATTATTTCAGCTATTATAATGAATATGACTTTTGATTTATATTTTAGTATATAAAAAAGGATTAAGAAATCCTTTTAATTTGTGATTGATATAATTTTAATTCTTACATAACCATTCCCATTATGTCCTTTTTCAAAATATCCATTATTAGGATTGATAAATGTATCTTGGCCATTTAATAAATTACAATCAGATAGAGTGTTCTTACAATAACCAGACCCTCCCCCTCCCCCGCCGTAGCGACTAC
>SAMEA3663006__coassemble_779_pt1 | contig 11257 bp, 12 predicted proteins | sample SAMEA3663006__metabat2_low_PE_028 | metagenome-assembled genome bin SAMEA3663006 (sample SAMEA3663006) | pig gut metagenome | biome: pig gut; feature: pig-associated habitat; material: faeces | place: France | collected 2012
TTGAGACATTTTCGCAAGTTAACACTTAAGACATTATCACAAATTAATCATAGAGCATAGAAATATGTTCTTTTTTCTTGCATTAATAATTTTTATATAGTATATTATTAATAGACTGTTATGATTGAAAGAGGTTAAAAAATGAGTACAAAATTATCAGAAGAAAAATATAAAGATTTAAAAAAGATAGCCACGCAAGAACATAAAAAATACGATGTTGAAGAAATGACAGCCGATGAAAAAGACAAGATTAGTAGTAGAATTGTTAATAATAGAAAATTTGATAACGATGAAATGAAAGAAATATTTATTGCTAATTTTCTAATCCCTGATGATCAAAAATTTTATCAAACATACATGGAAAATGGTAAAAGTATCAAAAAAAGTGCGGAAGTATTAAACGTTTCTGAAAAAGTTGTATTTACAAGAGTATTTGAACTAGGAAAATATAGTGCATATATTCATAATTTAAAGAATAAAAAAGGAGACGATAAGATGAAGGAAATCGAAATAATAGATGGTTTACCTTTAACACCTGATTTTAAAAAAGAAGAAAATATTGTAGAAGATAATGCATTAAAGGCAATCAACAAAATTAACAAATTAATTGATTCAAATATGAATAAAGATAAAACAATCGATAGTCAAGCTAAAACAATAAATAAATTAAATGACGATATAGATAATTTACATTTTATTAATAATGAACAAAATGATACAATCAACAGTTTAGAAGCAGATAAAAGTAATTTAGAACAAAGAGTAAAAGAACTTGAAACAATTTTAAAAGCAAAAGAAAAAGATATTGCTGCATATTTAAAAGAAAGACAAGTACTACTTAAATATAAAGAAAATTATGAAAAAGTAGTAGGTTATATTACTAAAAATGATAAAATAATGTAATTTTATTATTGACAATTACATATATTGTTAGTATAATAAAACACGTAAAAAGCGAAAAAAGGAAAGAAGAAGTATCCACTTCTCACCTGATAACACTTAAGTTATAGGTAAAATGCCATAGATTATTAAATATAATATAAGGTAATTTTAAGGTGGATACTGTCTGTATTCACTTTTTTAATGGAGGTGTTCGGTATAGCAAGTAAAGGAAAAGATTTGTTCATCAATGAACAAATTAGAGCAAAAGAAGTAATGGTAATTGGTCCAAATGGGGAACAATTAGGTCTTAAAGGTATAAAAGATGCCTTAACATTAGCAAATTATGCTGGATTTGACTTAGTTCTTATGAATCCAAATGGTAATCCACCAGTTTGTAAAATAATGGACTATAACAAGTTTAAGTATGAAGCTAAAAAGAAAAATAAAGAAAATCTTAAAAAGCAAAGAGAAGCTAATCTAGAAATGAAAGAATATCGTTTATCAGTTACTATTGATGTTCACGATTTCGATACAAGAGTTAAAAACTCTAGTAAATATCTAGAAAAAGGTCATAAAGTTAAAGTATCTATTAAATTCAAAGGAAGAGAAATGGCTCATCCAGAATTAGGAAAAGATGTTCTACTTCGTTTTGCTGAAGCAACAAAAAATGTTGCAGAAATTGATCAACAACCTAAGATTGAAGGTCGTTTCATGAATATGATACTTATGCCGAAAAAAGAAAAATAGGAGGAATATTATGCCAAAATTAAAAACACATAAAGGAACTAAAAAAGTATTAAACGTTCGTAATAGTGGATCTATCAAAATTGGTCATCCAGGAACAAGACATAATACTGGTAAACATGATACTGCATCTAATAGAGCAGGTAGAAAACAATCAGAATTACATAATTCAGATTACAAAAGAATTAAAAATATTATATAATTAGTTAGAAATTAGGAGGAATATTATGCCAAGAGTTAAAGGTGGTACAATTAGTCGTGCCCGTCATAAAAAAGTAATGAAACAAGCTAAAGGTTACTTTGGAAGCAAACATAGATTATTTAAAAGTGCTAACGAACAAGTTATGCATTCAGGAAAATACGCTTATAGAGATAGAAGACAAAAGAAAAGAGATTTCAGAAAATTATGGATTACAAGAATTAATGCTGCTTGTCGTGAAAACGAAATCAGTTATTCAAAATTCATTAATGGTTTAAGCGTAGCTGGAATTGAAATCAATAGAAAAATGTTAAGTGAATTAGCTATCGAAAATAAAGAAGCATTCACAGAATTAGTTAAATTAGCTAAACAAGCTTTAAATGGAGAATTAAAAGAAGTTAAAGCTGAACCAGCTAAAAAAGAAACTAAAAAAGAAGTTAAAAAAGAAGAAGCTAAAGATTTATCAAAATTAACTGTAGCTGAATTAAGAGAAATGGCTAAAGCTAAAGATGTTAAAGGTGCTTCTACTATGAAAAAGGCTGAATTAATTGATGCTTTAAAATAATCCTTAAAAGGATTATTTTTTTTATTTATTGACACTATATAAAGTATGTTTTATAATAAATCTATTGTAGGAGGTTTTATATGAGAAATTTATATATAGATTTTGATGGAGTAATTATGAACACTATAGATATTACATACAACGATATGATTAAAAAAGGAATTAATCAAGATAGTCAAGAAGAAGTTAGAAATTACTATGCTAATCTAAATTGGTCTAAATTATTAGAAGAAGCAGAAATAATAAATGATGGTATAAATGCTATTAATAATATAATATCTTGCAACAAATACAATGTTTCAATACTTTCACATGTTAATTCGTTACATGAAGCTGTTGAAAAAATTAAATTTTTAAGAAAATATTTTAAAGATATGACTATAATACCAGTACCAAGAGAATTATCAAAAACTGAAATGGTACATGTTCATGATTCTATTCTTATAGATGATTATGCTGGCAATTTAGATGAATGGAAAAACAAAGGAGGAATTAGTATTCGCTTTAATAGAAATCTACAAGGCAAAGGATATCCAGTAATTGATAAACTAGATCAAATACTAGAGATTTTATAATATGCAAGAATTTATAAATAATTTTATTGAAAATATTCAATACTTAGAGAGTACTTCTCCACAAATAATAAGTATACTATTAGGTATGTCTGTTATTGTACTTGAATCTATGATACCGATATTACCACTTGCTTTATTTATTGCTTTAAATATGCTATTATTTGGCCATTTACAAGGTTTTATTATGTCATGGCTAGCAACATGTATAGGATGTTTAATATCATTTTCGATAGTTAGATATGGTTTAAAAAAACCGTTTAATATATCAGAAGAAGAAGATAAAACAATTAATAAAATAATGAAAAAAATTAATAAAATATCTTTACCTAATTTAGTACTTATTATATCTCTTCCTTTTATGCCTGCCTTTCTACTAAATATAGCAGCTGGATTATCTAAAATAAGTTATAAAAAATTTATTTTTGCAATACTAATTTCTAAATTAGTAATTGTGTTTTTCTGGGGTTTTATTGGGACAAGTTTAATAGAAAGTATTACAGATATTAAAGTTTTATTAGAATTATTTATATTAATGGGATTAGCTTATATAATATCTAAAATACTAATGAAAAAACTTAAAATTGATTAGGAGACTAATATGGATTATATAATACTTTTATTACTAATAATATTAATTATTTTAGTAATTATATCTATTTCAAAAAATATTAATGAATCAAATATTACAGAAAGACTTGGAAAACTAGAAGTAAATACAATAAAAGAATTAAGTGAATTTAAAAATTCATTATCCAAAGAAATGACTGAAGAATTTTTAAAAGTAAATAATTTACTTGAAAACAAATTAGAAAAAATAAATGATAAAGTAAATGAAAGAATAGACGAAAATTTTGAAAAAACTAATAAAACATTTAATAATGTACTTGAAAGACTTACAAAAATTGATGAAGCACAAAAGAAAATAGATAATTTATCAAGTGATATAATATCATTACAAAGTATATTAACAGATAAAAAAACAAGAGGAATATTCGGTGAAATCAACTTAAAAAATATTTTAGAAAACATATTTGGACCTAATAATGACAAAATATATAAGTTGCAATATACACTACCAAATGGAACAATAGCAGATTCAATTTTATTTACACCTAAACCATTAGGTAATATTGCAATTGATTCAAAATTTCCACTTGAAAACTTTCAAAGAATGATGGATAAAAAACTCTCTAAAGAAGAAAGAATGAATGCTGAAAAACTTTTTATTAGTGATATGAAAAAACATATAGATGCAATTTCAAATAAATATATAATACCAAACATAACAGCAGATCAAGCAATTTTGTTTTTACCTGCTGAAGCAATATTTGCAGAAATAAATGCATACTATCCTGAAATAATAACTTATTCATATAAGAAAAGAGTATGGATTACAAGTCCAACAACATTAATTAGTACATTAACAACTATTCAAATAATAATAAAAAATATTGAAAGAGATAAACATGCTAATGTTATACATAAAGAACTAAATATGCTTGGAATAGAATTTAGAAGATATAAAGATAGATGGGATAAATTATATAGAAGTATTGAAACTGTATCAAATGATGTTAAAGATATTCATACAACAACTAATAAAATTACTAAAAAATTTGATGCTTTAAGTAATAATGAAATAGATGATATAAAAAAACTTACTGAATAAGTAAGTTTTTCTTTATTTTTTACTGTATTTATTGTATTATATGGGTGAGGGTGAGGTAGTATGGAAAGTAAAATTATTGATTTATTAAGTGAAAATAATGCACTTACAGTTAATGATATTGATTCTAAATTAGAAATAAACAATATTGAAGAAACGAAGAAAATTCTAAAGAAAATGGTTGATAATTTAGAAATTACAACAACTAACAAAAACAAATACATTTTAATTGAAAATAGCAAACAACAAAAAGGAATATTAAGCGTTAGTAAAGCTGGATATGGATTTGTAAAAGTGAAAGATCATGAAGATATATATATAGGTAAAAATGATATGAAGGGTGCCATTAATGGAGATATAGTACTTATAGAAATGAATAAAAAATCACAAAAACCTTCAGGTAGAATTGTGAGAATAAAAAATAGAGATGAATTAGTTAAAGTTGCTGAAATAAGAAGAAATGGAAATAATATTAAAGTAATTATGGATGACAATAAATTCCCATATAAAATAGTTATAAAAAATAATAATTTAGTAGATGGAATGAAAATTACTTTAAAATTAGATGAAATGATTGATAATAACACATATAGTGCTAGTGTAGTTGAAATTTTAGGACACAAAGATGACCCTTTTGTTGACCTTCTTTCAATTACTAAAGAATATGGTATAGAAAAAGAATTTCCAAAATCAGTTATTGAAGAAGTAAAAAATATTAATGGATATGTAACAGAAAATGAAATTAATAATATTCTGTCTATTGGTGGTAAAGATTTAAGAGATAAAAAGATATTTACTATAGATGGTGATGATACAAAAGATATAGATGATGCTCTTTCTATAGAAAAACTTCCTAATGGTAATTACGAAGTTGGTGTTCATATTGCAAATGTTAGTCATTATGTATTACCTAATTCTAATATTTTTAAAGAAGCAATGAAAAGAGGAACAAGTGTTTATATCCCTGGTAGTAGTATTCCAATGCTACCTAGAGAATTATCAAATGGAATATGTTCTTTAAATCCTAATGTTTTAAGATTGGCATTATCATTTATAATGGAATTTGATAAATTAGGAAATGTAATTAATTTTAAAACATATGAAAGTATCATACAATCTAGAATTCAAATGACTTATAAAAATGTAAACAAAATCTTAGAAAATAATATAATTCCAAATGGTTATGAAGACTTTACAGAAGAACTTTACATGTTAAATAATTTAGCAAATGCTTTAAGAAAAAAACGATTAAGAGAAGGTTCTATCGACTTTGATATGAAAGAAAACAAAGTAATATTAGATAAATTTGGAAAACCAATAAATGTTGAATTAAGATATAGAGGATTAGCTGAAAAATTAATTGAAGAATTTATGATTGAAACAGGAACTCAATGTTCGATATATTTAGATAAACAAAATGATAATACACATATTTATCGTAATCATGATATACCTAATGAAGATAAACTAAATATGTTCATTAAATACTTAAAAACTTTAGGATATGGAAAATTATCATCAGTTATTAAAGAATTAAAACCAAGAGAAATTCAAGAATTACTAAATAGAATTAAAGATAAAAAAGAATGTGAAATACTTGAAAGAGAATTATTAAAATGTATGGCAAAAGCCGTATACAGTACAGCAAACAAAGGACATTTCGCACTTGCAAAAAAATCGTATTGTCAAACAACTTCTCCAATTAGAAGATCAGGAGATTTACAAAATCATATACTAATTAAAGAAAATATATATAGTGGAACAAAAGTAAAATTAAATTATTCTGAATTAGCTAATATTGCATCAGAAAGAGAAAGAAATGCATCTGAATGTGAAAAACAAGCTGTAAAGATGAAAATAGCTGAATATATGAGTAATCATATTGGTGAAGAATATGAAGGTATTATTACTTCTATGCAACCTTATGGTTTTTACGTAGAACTTCCAAACTTAATTGAAGGATTAGTGAGTATTGATTCATTAGATGATGATAATTATGAATTTGACAGAGAAAAATTTATATACAAAGGAAGAACAACAAAACATGTATATAGACTTGGTGACAAAGTTAAAATTAGAGTTAAAAAAGCATCAAAAGAAAATAAAACAATTGACTTTGTATTAGTAAAAAATGATGGTTGTAAAGTAAAGAAAAAATATTAAATATAGCAAAATGCTATATTTTTTTCCTATTTTATAGTATGATAAAGATGGTGGTAATATGGAAAATGAAATTTTAGAACTTTTAAAACTTAATGATAAAGCATTATCAGTTTATGATATTTATGATGCTTTAAATTTAAAAACAACAGAAGATTTAAAAAATCTTATGAAAGAATTAAATAAATTAGAAGATAATCTTCAAATTTACAGAACTAAAAAAGATAATTATTTATTATTCCAAAACTGTCATTTAAAAGTTGGTACATTTATCGGAAATAAAAAGGGATTTGGTTTTGTTGATATTGATGGCGATGATGATGTTCATATTGCCCAAGCCAACACCAATAATGCTGTTCATGGAGATAGGGTAATTGTTGAAATTACAAGTCAAAAAGGAAAAGATTTAGATGGTAGAATTGTAAGAATAGTTGATAGAAAACTAGATAATATGGTTGGAGAATACTATGTTGATAAAAATGGATTTGGTGCTATAAAACTAGATAATGATAAAATAAATATTCAAATTACTGTACCAAGAGAATTATCACTTAGTGCGGTACCTGGCCATAAAGTTTTAGTAAAAGTAACTAACAAATTAAAAGGTAATAATTATAATGGACAAATTATTAAAATTTTAGGTCATAAAACAGACCCTGGAGTAGATATTTTATCTGTAGCTGCTAAATATAATATTAATGATGAGTTTTCAAAAGAAGTAATGGAAGAAGTAGAAAAAATACCAGATAGTGTTTCTTTAGAAGAAATGAAAGGTAGAAAAGATTTAAGAGATGAAATCATTTTTACAATTGATGGCGATGATACTAAAGATATAGATGATGCTATATCTGTAAAAAAATTAGAAAATGGTAATTATATCTTAGGTGTTCATATAGCTGATGTTAGCTATTATGTAAGAGAAAATACTAAATTAGATGAAGAAGCATATGAAAGAGGAACAAGCGTTTATTTAGCTGATAGAGTAATACCAATGTTACCTCGTAAACTTTCAAATGGAATATGTTCATTAAATCCAAATGTTGCTAGACTTGCAATGTCTTGTACTATGGAAATTGATGAATCTGGAAATGTTGTAGATTATGATATTTTTGAAAGTGTTATACAATCACGTATTCAAATGACTTATAAAAAAGTAAATAAAATTCTTAATAATGAAGGAGTACCTGAAGGGTATGAAGAATATAAAGATATACTTTTGGATATGAAAGAAGTTGCTAATAGACTTAGAAAAAATAAAATAGCTAGAGGATATATTGATTTTGAAATTGATGAAGCTAAATTAATAGTAGATGATAAAGGCCAAGTAACTGATGTTGTATTAAGAGATAGAGGAGCAGGAGAAAAATTAATTGAAGATTTTATGATTGCTGCTAACGAAACTGTTGCTACACATATATACTTTATGGAACTTCCTTTTGTATATCGTATACATGGTGTACCTAGTGAAGAAAAAATAGCTAATTTCATTAAATTTATTGGTGTTTTAGGCTATAAAGTTACAGGAAAATATAAGGAAATTACACCTAAAGCAATGCAAAATTTACTTGAAGAATTAAAAGAAAAGAAAGAATTCCATATTTTATCTACATTAATGCTTAGAAGTATGCAAAAAGCAGTTTATGACAAGTCTAATATAGGACATTTTGGACTTGCAAGTAAATGCTATACTCATTTTACATCTCCAATTAGACGTTATCCAGATACAACTGTTCATAGACTACTTAGAACTTATTTATTTAAAAACCAAATTGATAAAGATACTATAGAATACTGGGATAATAAACTCGTATACTTAACAGAACATTGTTCAGAAAGAGAAAGAGCTGCTCAAGACTGTGAAAGAGAAGTTGACGATATGAAAATTGCTGAATATATGGAAAAACATATTGGTGAAGAATATGATGGTATTGTAAGCAGTGTAGTAAGTTTTGGATTATTTGTTGAACTTCCAAATTTAATTGAAGGTCTAATTAAGATGGATGATTTAAAAGATGATAGATATATCTTTGATGAGACTACATTCTCATTAGTTGGTCAAAATACTAAAAAGAGATATAGATTAGGAGATAAATTGCACGTTAAAGTCAAAGCTGCTTCAAAAGAAGCTAGAACTGTTGACTTTGAATTATGTGAAAGTAAGGATGTAAACAATGAAGAAGAAAATTAATAAGAAGAAAATTGTTATTGTTGTTCTTTGGATTTTCTTAATTATAGGTCTTGGTATATATATCTTATTAAATCCTCTAAAAGAGGAGAAAAAAGATAAAAAACCTGAAAAAGTTGAGAAAAAAGAACCAGTTGTTGAAAATTATAAATTATCATGGATAGGTGCTGGTGATGCATTAATTCATGATGGAGTATTTATTGATGCGAGAACAGGTACATTAGATAGTAATGGTTATCCAGCATATGATTTTACAAAAATGTTTCAAGATATTAAAGATATAATTGAACCTTATGATTTAAGATTTTATAATCAAGAAACTGTAATTGGTGGTAAAAATTTATCACCTAGCGGATATCCTAATTTCAATTCACCTGATGAAATAGGACTAAATTTAACAAGAGATATCGGATTTAACATGGTAAATCTTGCAAGTAATCATACAATGGATAAAGGATCTGTTGGAGCAGAATACTCTGCAAAATTTTGGAAAGAACAAAATGATGTTTATACTATGGGGTCATATGTATCACAAGAAGATAGAGATAATCCAGTTATTAAAACTGTAAATGGTATTTCATATGCAGTATTAAGTTATACATATGGTACTAACGGTATGCCTGTACCAGCAGGTAAAGAATATTTAGTAAATGTTTGGCCTACAGATTTAGATCTAAATGATGTTGCTAATGATTATAAATACCAACAATATAAAGAACAAGTAAAAAAAGATGTAGAAGCTATTAGAGATAAAGTAGATGTACTTATGGTATCAATGCACTGGGGTGTAGAATATGTTCATACACCAACAGAATACCAAAAAGATGCTGCTAAATATCTTGCTGATCTTGGTGTTGATGTTATAATTGGTACTCATCCACATGTTGTGCAACCAATTGAATTTATTGATGATACATTAGTAATTTATTCATTAGGTAATATGATTTCAGCACAAGTAGGAACACAAAAACTTGTAGGATTAATGGCTGCTTTTGAAATCGATAAAGAAGTAGTTGATGGTAAAACTACAAAAATTGAAATTAATAATGTTCAAGCTGATTTAATATGGACTTATTATAGAGGATTCAAAAACTTTAAAGTTATACCATTTAATAAGTTGACAAATACAACATTATATGGATATAATCAAATCTATGAGCAATACTTAGGATATGTAAATCCAAGTAATGATCCTAGAATAAAATTAAAATTCTTTAATTAAGAGGTGATAATATGGAAATAGTTAATAGAAAAGCAAAATTTGATTATCAAATAATATCAGAAATAGAAGCAGGCATTGTATTAACTGGTACTGAAATTAAATCAATTAGAAATGGTAAAGCTAATATTAAAGATTGTTATGGAATAATTAAAGATAATGAGGTATTTCTATTAAATATGCATATTAGCCAATATGAACAAGGAAATATATTTAATCATGATGAAACAAGAACAAGAAAATTATTGCTTCATAAAAAAGAAATTTTAAAACTAAATGATGCAATAAGATTACAAGGATATACACTTGTTCCATTAAAATTATATTTTAAAAAGAATAAAGCTAAAATTCTTTTAGGATTATGTAAAGGTAAAAAAACATATGATAAAAGAGAAACAATTAAAGAAAGAGATATAAAAAGAAATATAGAAAAAAATTACAAACTAAGATAGTACTAAAAGTACTATCTTTTATTTGACAATAAATAATCATTATATTATAATATTTTTATACGGGGCTGCCTAGGTTTCGACAGGTATACCAATGCTTAAACTGCAAGTAGTATGCAACGCTTCAAGTGCAAAAAACAAATAACTGGAAACAGAAATCAATTAGCTTTTGCCTAATTAGGCCTTAGATATTATAAAAGCTGCTTCTCTTTACGTCTCTCCCATGGATGTTTAGAGAGGCTCGATTTAGTGGGATATATTGTAGTATAGTCTAGCTGCTACAACGAATTTTATAGACTTACTGTTAAATAGATTGTTGATTATCGAAGTTAACAGGAAATTTATTAATCAACTAAACTTGTAGATGTTTCTGATGAGGTATATTTGGACAGGAGTTCGATTCTCCTCAGCTCCACCATAAGAACTTCACTTGAACTGTCAAAAGGTCGAGTTTTATAAATAGAAATCACTTGTTTTATAAAGTGATTTTTTTTGTTTACGATTTTGGAGTGAAATAAATGTGTGATATTTATAAATTAGAAATGTTTAATATATATGATGTAAATGTTAAAATAAAAACTGATAAAAATGTCAAAGTTAAAAGTTGATAATT
>SAMEA3663006__coassemble_803_pt1 | contig 10981 bp, 13 predicted proteins | sample SAMEA3663006__metabat2_low_PE_028 | metagenome-assembled genome bin SAMEA3663006 (sample SAMEA3663006) | pig gut metagenome | biome: pig gut; feature: pig-associated habitat; material: faeces | place: France | collected 2012
TCAAATATAAAAATAAAATAATAGGATATATTAATATATTACCTATAAAAGAAGAAGAATATTTAGAAATAATATCTAAACATGACATAAAGAATAATTATGAACACTTAGGGACTAAAAATAGTAGATACTATATTATAGATTCAATTGTACTAAAAGAAAAATATCAAAACGAATTATCTATTAAATTAGTATCTAAGATATTAAAAAAACGTATTTCATATATTAAACCATTGAATGTAATTTCTATCGCTGTTAATGAATTTGAAAATGAAGTTTTAAAAAATTCGTCATTTAAAGAATTAAAAAAATTTGATGATGGTAATTATTTATACATTTTAAAATAAGGACTAATTTAGTCCTTTTTATGTTATAATAAGTTCTACTGGAGGAAGAACCATGAATAAAGAAACATTAACTTTACTTAGCAATTATATTAAAGCAGATATTGATTCATTTTATATTAAAGAAATAAATTATGATTTTTTTGAAAATTCTATTGTTATTAATTCAGAATCTGAGCTAAACGGACATTATGAAGGAATAACTTTTTGTCCACCAAATTGGTTTAAAAAGGTAGAAGAATTAAGTAAGATTGGTAATGCAATTTTAATAATTGATTTAAATAATTGTAAAGATCAAAAAAAATTTATAGAGATAATTAAATATAAACAAGTAAGTACGTTTGAACTACCTAAAAATTGTATAATAATTGTTACATGCAAACAAGAAATTGATGAAGAAGTAGGAGCTCTGTTAGTATGGATTTAGAAGCAATTAAAAGAATATTATTAGTTAAATATCCTGCATTTAGTGGGATTGTATTAAATACTAGGTTTATTGAAAGAGAAGAAGTTATTACAGCTGCTACTGATGGAGATGTTGTATATTATAATACTAATTTTATGAATAAACTTAATAATGATGAACAACTTTTTATATTTGCTCATGAAATATGTCATATGGCATTTAATCATATTCAAAGAAAGAAAGATAAAGATACATATATATGGAATATTGCAACAGATGCTGTAATTAATGCATTACTAAAAAAAGATGGATTAAGTGTACTAGAAAATGCTGTAAACATCGAAGATGCAATTAATCATGATGCTGAGGAAATGTATAACATACTTTTAGAACAAAAACAAAAAGACCCAGAAAAAAATTTCCAAAATCAAGAATCACAAAATGGTGACGGAAATAATACTTTTGAAGATAATCATGATATATGGAATGAACAAAAAAATTATAATGAAAACAAACAAGTAAGTGAACAAAAAACATTTCAAGAAAATAGAAAAGAAAAAATTAAAAAATTAAAAGAACTAAAAAAAGAATTACAAAAAGAATCAGAACAATTAGGTAATGAGAAAAAAGGAAATAAAATAAATATAAATTATGTTGGTGTATCAAAACAATTAATTGATTGGAGAAAAGTTTTAAAATCAGCAATATGTAAAAACTATGATTGGTCTTATAAAAATGCAAGTATTGAAAATGGAATAATAACTCCTCATTTGGAAGAAATTTTAGAATCTAATACTGAAATATTATTAGATACTAGTGGTTCTATAGATAACGATATCTTAAAATCATTTTTAAGAGAATGTAAACATATTTTTAATACATCTAAAATAAAAGTAGGATGTTTTGATACTAAATTTTACGGTTTTCAAGATATAAAAAATGTAAATGATATTGACAAATTAAAATTCGTTGGTGGAGGAGGAACAGACTTTACTGTTGCAATCGAAGCCTTTTCATCTCGTGTAGATAATAAGATAATATTTACTGATGGAAGAAGTTTTATGCCAAATCAATATTGTAATTGTATATGGGTAGTATTTGGTGATAAAAAAATAAAACCTAAAGGTGGTAAAGTTATTTATATAGATGAAAATGAATTGGTAAAAAGAAAGACTAAATAGTCTTTTTTTTCATATAATTTATTGGTGATTACTATGAAAAAAATACTACTAATAATATTATTATGTCCAATTATGGTAAATGCATATTCTACAAGTGCTACTAGTACAACATTAATTGATACTGCATCTAATAGAACAATATATGCTAATAACGAAAATGAAATAAGAAGTGTTGCAAGCATTTCTAAAATAATGACAGCAATACTAGCTATAGAATCTAACAAGTTAAATGATGATGTAATTATAAAAGATTATGTTTCTAAAGCGTATGGGTCTGGTATATATATTAAAATAGGGGAAAAATTAAAGTTAATTGATTTAGTCTATGGATTACTTTTGCGAAGTGGAAATGATGCTGCACTTGCAATAGCTAATACAGTATCTGATTCAGAAGAAGAATTTGTTAACTTAATGAATAAAAAAGCACAAGAATTAAATATGAAAGATACTACTTTTAATAATCCTAGTGGATTAGATGGAAAAGTAATGAAAGGTAATTTTTCAACTTCTCATGACATGGCTATACTTATGTCATATTGTATGAAAAATAAAACATTTAGAAAAATAACGAAAACTAGTAGTTATAAATTAAATACTAATATGAATAATTATTACTGGGTTAATAAAAATAAATTATTAAGAAATTATAAATATGCAAACGGAGGGAAAACGGGTTTTACAGAAATTGCTAAAAGGACATTAATTACATCTGCAAAAAAAGGTAATACAGAACTTGTTGTAGTAACACTTAATGATGGTAATGATTTTTCTGATCATAAAAAATTATATGAAGAAGCATTTAAAGAATATAAAACTATTAAAATTATTAAAAAAGGCTATATTCAAATACCTGATGAAAAGTTTTATAAAAATGTAAAGTTTTATGTTAAAGAAAAATTTAATTATACTATAAATGACAGAGATGAGATATTAATAAAATATATATTAGCTGAGAAATTTAAATATAAGAATAATGATGTTGTAGGTAAACTTGAAGTATATAATAAAAAAAATAAAATTTTTGATACAGATATTTATATTAAGATAAAAAAGAAAAAAATAGATGTAATAGAATATATGTTAGGATTGTTTAAATGATAAATATTATATGGGGATTATTTATAATTACAGGAATTATATATTCATTATTAACAAATAATATTGATATTATTAATAATCAAATATTAATGAGTGGTAAAAAGACTATAGAAATGGTTTTAGAAATTTTTCCCGTTATGGCTATATGGCTTGGTTTAATGAATATAGCACTAGAATCAGGATTACTTTTTATGTTTTCTAAACTTATTTCTCCATTATTGGGTAAACTCTTTAAAGATATTCCTAAAGGTCATGAATCATTAGGATTTATTGCTTCTAATATTGTAATTAATATGTTTGGTTTAGGTTCTGCTGCAACACCCTTTGGTCTTAAAGCTATGAATTCCCTACAAAGTATTAATGATAAAAAGGATACTGCAAGTAAAAGTATGATAACGTTTTTAGTATTAAATACTAGTGGTGTTACAATTGTTCCAACAATGATTATTTCAATGCGTATGATGTATAAAAGTAATAATCCGACTGAAATAGTATCTGCTTGTATTATTGCAACTATATGTTCTACAACAGCTGGATTATTAATGGATAAATTATTACAAAGAAGGTGTAAAAAATAATTTCAAAATATATTATTCCTTTAATGGTTTTATTTATTTTAATTTATGGATTTACTAAAAATACAAATATATATGATTCATTTATAAATGGTTCAAAAGAATCATTTAAAATGTGTATTCAAATTTTTCCAAATTTACTTGCTATGATTCTTGCTATTGATATTTTAATTAATTCAAATATTTTAGAAAGTATTTCTAAATTTATTAATTATCCTTATGAAATTATATCTATGTGTTTAATGCGTCCAATAAGTGGTTCTAGTACTCTTGCTATTTTAAATAATATTTATAGTAAGTATGGACCAGATTCATTTTATGGGAGATTAGCATCAGTTATACAAGGAAGTACAGATACAACTTTTTATGTACTTACTTTATATTTTGGAAGCATAGGAATAAAAAAAATAAGATATAGTTTAATAGCAGGTTTATTTGCAGACTTAATTGGAATAATAGCAAGTATCGTTATTGTAAATATTATGTTTTAATGTTATAATAACCTCGGTGATTTAAATGGAAAGAGTGCAAAAAGTTATAGCTAACAATGGTTATTGCTCTAGAAGAAAGGCTGAAGAATTAATTAAAGCTGGTAAAGTTAGAGTTAATGGTGAAGTTGTTAGAGAATTAGGTACTCTAGTAGATACTAATGATACTATTGAAGTAGATGGTTTTGTTATTGATAAAGCTGAAAAAATATATATTTTATTAAATAAACCACGCGGAGTAGTTACAACAACAAGTGATGATAAACATAGAAAAACAGTAACAGATATAGTAAATGCTAAAACTAGAGTATATCCAGTTGGAAGACTTGATTATGATACGACAGGAGCTTTATTACTTACAAATGATGGTGTATTAACAAATGCATTATTACATCCAAGTAATAATATTGAAAAGGTTTATGTTGCTAAAATTAAAGGGTTAATTACAGAAGGACATCGTAAGACTTTAGAAAAAGGTGTTGTAATTGATGGAGTTAAGACTGGAAGATGTAAAACTAGATTATTAAAATTAGACAAAAAAACTAATACATCTGTTGTTGCTTTATCTATTCATGAAGGTAGAAACCATCAAATAAAAAACATGTTTAAAGAATTAGGATATCAAGTTATTAAATTAAGACGTGATAGTGTTGCTTTCTTAAATTGTGATGGATTACAATCAGGAGAATATAGATATTTAACAACAAAAGAAGTTAAAAGAATTTATAATTTAATAAATACAAAAAAATAACAAAAATTATTATTTGTTATTTTTTTTATATAATAAAGTAATTTTTTTATTCTTAATATCAATTATTCCTTCTTCTTTTAGATTACCTAATTCACGAGATAATGCACTTCTATTTACCCCAAGATAGATAGCTAATTCTGTTATAGAATTTTGTAAATATATAATTCTAGAATTAGGATAAGTTAATCTAAAATATTCAAGAAGTTTTTCTTTGATACTTTTTTTAGTTAAAATTTCAATTCTTATCTTATTATTTTTAGTTATTTCCATAACAATTTGTAATATATTTAAAACAAATTGATTATAGTAATCATGACATTTTAACTTTTTATTATTTATAAGTAAATCATAATCAAAAAAAGATATTACCGTATCTGTATTAGCTATTACTTTATCATCACTAGAAAGTATACATAATTCTTCTATAAATAATTCATATTGGTTAATTTTGTCAAGTACAATAATATTACCATTATAGTCTTCTCTTATAATAGAAATACTTCCTTTTTGAATTATACCTATTAATTTACTATTTTTAAATGATGATAAAATATTATCATTTTCTTTAAATGTAATAGTATTTGATTCGAGATTTTTAAGTATTTTTTTTCTATGTTGTTTATTAATTTCATCGAATGGTTTTATCATCATTTACACCTCGCTAAAACAATTTTAACATTATTTAATATTTGTTGCAATTGCAACACAACAATTTTTAAATTTTATGATATTATTTAGTTGTACTAGAAGAAGGAGTGAACGTGATGAAGGTAATAAAAAGAGACGGACAAATGGTTGATTATTGTCCTGAAAAAATTGAAGAAGCTATTATGAAAGCAAATATGGAAGTTGCTGAAGAAGAAGAAAAAGCATCTGATATACAAATTAAAAATATTATTAAATATATTGAAAGCCTAAAGAAAAAAAGAATTTTAGTTGAAGATATTCAAGATATTATTGAAATGAAATTAATGAAAATTGGTAAATATACTTTAGCAAAAAAATATATTACATATAGATATACAAGAGAATTAGTAAGAAGAAGTAATACAACTGATAGATCAATTAAAGAATTAATTGATGGTGAAAGTGAATACTGGAATACAGAAAATTCTAATAAAAATGCAAAAATTGTAACAACTCAAAGAGATTATTTAGCTGGTATTACTAGTGTTGATATTACTCGTAGATTTTTACTTGCGGAAGATATAGTAGCAGCACATGATGAAGGTATTATTCATTTTCATGATGCGGATTATTTTGCACAAAATGCATTACACAATTGTGATTTAATTAATATAGAAGATATGCTACAAAATGGTACAAATATTAATGGTGTAATGATTGAAAAACCTCATAGATTTTTAACAGCTATGACAATTACTACACAATTAATTACAGCTGTTGCATCAAGTCAATATGGTGGTGCAACAATTACATTAACTCATTTAGCGCCTTTTGTTAGATTAAGTTATGAAGCATATTTAAAAAAATATAAAGATAGAAAATTAACAAAAGCTCAATGTGAGAAATTTGCTAAAGAAGATTTAAAGAAAGAAATAATTGATGGAGTACAAACTTTCCAATACCAAATTAATTCAATGACTACAACTAATGGACAAGCACCATTCTTAAGTGTTTGTATGTATTTAGGTGAAACAGAAGAATATAAAGAAGAACTTGCAATGATTATTGAAGAAATGTTAATTCAAAGAACACAAGGTATGAAAAATGAAAAAGGTGTATATATTACTCCAGCGTTCCCTAAATTACTTTATGTTCTTGAAGAAGACAATATAAGAAAAGATAGTAAATATTATTATTTAACAGAATTAGCAGCAAAATGTACTGCAAAAAGACTTGTTCCAGATTATATTTCTGAAAAAATGATGAAAAAATTAAAAGTTGATAAAAACGGTAATGGTAATTGTTATCCATGTATGGGATGTCGTTCATTCTTAACACCTTATGTTGATAATGATGGAAAACCAAAATATTATGGAAGATTTAATCAAGGTGTTGTTACACTTAATTTACCTGATGTTGCTTTATCAAGTGATAAAGATATGGATACATTCTGGAAATTAATGGATGAACGTCTAGAATTATGTCATAGAGCATTACAAGCAAGACATAAAAGATTAAGTAAAGTAACTAGTGATGTTGCACCAATTTTATGGCAACATGGTGCATTAGCACGTCTTAAAAAAGGTGAAAGTATTCATGATTTATTACATCATGGTTACTCAACTATTTCTTTAGGTTATGCGGGTCTTTATGAATGTGTTAAATATATGACTGGACATTCACATACTGATAATGGTAAAGGTAAAGAATTTGCTTTACAAGTAATGCAAAAATTAAATGATAAATGTAAAGAATGGAAAGAAGCAGAAGACATTGATTATAGTGTATATGGTTCACCTATTGAATCAACTACATATAAATTTGCTAAATGTTTAAGAGAAAGATTTGGTAAAATAAAAGGAATTACAGACAAAAATTATATTACTAACTCATATCACGTTCCTGTATTTGAAGAAATAGATGCATTTACTAAACTAAAATTAGAAAGTGAATTCCAACAATTATCACCAGGTGGTGCTATTTCTTATGTTGAAACTCCAAATCTAACTAATAATATTCCTGCGGTTTTAGAAATCATTAATTTTATATATGATAATATTATGTATGCTGAATTAAATACGAAATCAGATTATTGTCAAGAATGTGGATATGATGGTGAAATATTACTTGATGATGATTTAGAATGGTATTGTCCTAATTGTGGTAATAGAGATCATGATAAATTAAATGTTGCAAGAAGAACTTGTGGATATATAGGAGCTAATTTTTGGAATAAAGGTAGAACTCAAGAAATTAAAGAAAGAGTTTTACATGTAGATAATAAAGTTTCTGAGGAATAATGTATGCGTTATAATATTATTCGTAAAATGGATATTGCTAATGGTCCGGGTATAAGAGTTTCAATATTCATGCAAGGATGTACATTTAATTGTAAAAATTGTTTTAATAAAGAGACTCATGATTTTAATGGTGGTAAAGAATTTACAGATGATACCATTAGTAAAGTATTAGATTTAGCTAGTGAATCTTATATTCAAGGTCTATCTATCTTAGGTGGAGAACCATTACATCCTAAAAATGTAGAAGGAACAACTAAACTAGCAAAAGAATTTAAAAAAAGATATCCAGACAAATCCATTTGGATTTGGTCTGGTTATCTTTATGATGAATATATTTGTAATTTAGATATTACAAATTATATTGATGTTGTAGTTGATGGAAGATATGAAGAAGATCTACATGATTTTAGATTATTATATAGAGGTTCTTCTAATCAAAGAGTAATTGATATAAAAAAATCAACTAAAGAAAAAATAGTATTATATGAAGGAGCATAATATGTTAGAACAAAATGTAAATATCAAAAAATTAAGAGATGATGCAAAAATACCAACTTATGGAACAGAGCATGCTGCAGGATGTGATTTATATGCATGTATGGATGAACCTGTTACAATCAAAGCAGGAGAAACAGTCTTAATTAAAACTGGCTTAGCTATGGAAGTACCAGTTGGATATGCAGGATTAATATATGCAAGAAGTGGTCTTGCAACTAAAAAAGGTTTAGCACCAGCTAATAAAGTAGGTGTTGTAGATGCGGATTATAGAGGTGAAATTATGGTAGCACTTCATAATCATTCTAGTGAAGAAAAAATAGTTGAACCATTTGAAAGAATTGCACAATTTGTAATAGCACCATATTTAAAAGCTGTATTTAATGAAGTTTCTGAACTTAATGATACAGCACGTGGTGAAGGTGGATTTGGTTCTACAGGTACAAAATAAAAAAGAATCGCAAGATTCTTTTTATTTTTCTACTATAGCACCTACAGGGCAACCTTCCATAGCGTCTTTTACGTCTTCAACGTCTTTTTCTTCAACTTTTTCGACTACGGCTTTAGCAGTTCCTTCATCTGTAAGTTCAAATACATTGCTAGCTATTGCAGTACAAGCACCACAACCAATGCAAGTGTCAGTAACTTCAACTTTCATATTCCGCCTCCTGTAAACATTATAAGTAAAAAGTGTAAAAAAAGCAATATCACATATAAAAATATATAAAATTATGCTAAAATTAAAATAGGTGATTGTATGGCAAGTAGAATGGAAAAGTTTCATGGTGAAACTGTTACTCCGAAAAGGGTAGATAGAAATAAAAATTTATACAAGACTATTTATGGTGAAGAATCTTATACAAATATTGAGGGTATAGTAGAAACAGGTAAAAATAATACTGTTAACATAGATAAATTAAAAGAAACATTAGAAAAACATGAAAAACAAACTAGTGAAAAAAAACAACTAGTAAAAAGAGATGTTGAAATAAATATAGAACATTCTAATGACGAAGTTTATGAAGATCCTAATTATGATATTAAAGATATTTTAAATAAAGCCAAAGAAGAAAAACAAGAAGATGAGATAGATAGATATAGAAGTTTAAAAATGGAAGAATATGCCTTACTAAAAAAAATAAAAGAAAAAAAAGGTAAAGTAAAAATTAAAGAAACAGATGAAGAAATTAAAGATGAATTAATGAATACAATGAAAATTTCAAAAGAAGAATTATCTGCTTTAGAAGATTCGGAATTAGGTCTTGATTTATTTAGTGATCTTCAAAATGATAGTATTGGTGGAGAAAGTAATAAATCAATTCAAGAATTAATCAATGAAGCTAAAGATGAAATAGACGAAGAAGATAATAATAACTATATTGAAGAAACAGGTGAAATTGACAATAGTTTCAACACTGGTTCTATAAAATTATCTAAAAAAGATTTTGAAGAAATAGATAATGTTAAACTTGAAAAAAAACCTAGTATTATAGGTATTATATTAAAAATTTTAGCGATTACATCTATTATAATTGCTGTAATTGTATTCGGATTTATGTATTTACAATAAACTACATTTGTAGTTTATTTTTTATTGCAATTAATAACGGGATAAAAAAATATACAAAATATATCATATGAGATAATTTGTGTTTAATAAATGTGTCTCCGACTGTATTACTAGAAAATATAAATGCGGATATAATTACTATAATTATTCCAATAATAACATAATTAATCTTATTAGGTTTAGTATAATCACCTATAAATAATACGAGAAACGTTAATATTACATAGTAATCGAATATCCACTGAAGCGCTAAAATATTTTCCATTCTTTCAATAAATCCAAAAATAGAAATATTTTTAAGTAAATGAAATTCAGGAAATTGAAGAAGAGATGCTAATTTTATACCATAAATTGTAAGTACTAAATATGTTACAGAAAATAAGGTAAAAGAAGAAAATATTAAAGTATATATTTTATGTTTTAAAAAATTATCATCATCTTTTATTTTATTTCTTGGTATATTTAATAATAAAAATAATGGTAATATATTAAAATCTGTAAAAAAATAACTTCCTGTAATAGAATCACTAATTGAAAGAGGAAATGATTTTGTTATATCTGATTGCATAGTTAAACTAATAAGACTAATAAAAAAAAGTATTATAGTAAATGTAAATATAATAGTTGTACTCCTAATAAAAGTATCATATCCTTTAAAACAAGTATAAATTATAGCTATCATAAAACAAATAGCAATAATAATATTAGGTGTTTTGTATAAAAATTGAGAACTAATAAAAGTGAGTAGATTCCAAAATATTATAAAAGATATAAAAAAAGTAAAAATTAATATAATAAACTTTAGAATATTAGCAATAGATTTTTTAAATGAACAATCGATTATTTCATATAAATTTTTATCTGGATATAATCTACTAATATAATCAAATAAAATTAATAAACATATACCTATAATTGTTCCTATTATAATACTTATATAACTACTATTTTTTGAAAAATAAAGTAAAGTATTTAAACTCATTCCTATAAAACAACTTCTAATAACAAAGAACATTAAAGTAAGATAGTTAATTTTTTTCATTTATTATCTCCTTAATTGTATTTTGTAAAGATCCTTTAGTATTTATATTAATATCTACATAAATTTTATAATCATTTATATTTTTAATCTTTATAAATTTAGAA